>Ga0272449_1000923_pt1 | contig 32277 bp, 17 predicted proteins | sample YNPCB0241_FD_198679 | JGI IMG/M metagenome (GOLD analysis project Ga0272449, IMG submission 198679) | Hot spring sediment microbial communities from Yellowstone National Park, WY, United States - YNP-CB-024-1 | ecosystem: Environmental > Aquatic > Thermal springs > Hot (42-90C) > Sediment... | reverse complement strand
TTCCATTCCCCCACCTCCCCATCACCCCCTTTCCTTAGAAGCGGGTTATCTCCCCTTTTCGTGTGCGGTAAGTATTTTCCGAAGACTACGATCGATCCCGCGATTCGCCGGTACCCTTAAGTACTCATCCCGAATTGGCCATCGGGCACAAAATCAGCAGACGGTCCTCTATGCCCATTAGTTCATTACTTGAATCTTTTCCCCATCTGTGTTCTGTACATCTGAATTCTGGAGAAATGAGTCTAAAAATTATGAGGCAAAGTATGTCCCATCTTGTCCCGTTTTGCTGCAAGGTAACGGGCGTTTTCCTCCCGAACCGGGCCGATAATGGGCACCTGATCGACTACCTCCAGTTCGAACCCACTGTACACGCAAGCATCGGTCTTCTTGGGATTGTTTGTTAACAAGCGAATTCTGGATAGGCCCAAATCTTTAAGGATTTGTACCCCGATGCCGTAATCTCTGGCATCGGCCTGATGTCCCAATACGAGATTGGCCTCAACGGTATCAAGCCCCTCGTCCTGAAGAGCATAAGCCTTGATCTTTTCAGCCAAACCGATGCCCCGGCCCTCTTGAGGAAGATAAACGAGCACCCCAACTCCCTCCCGGCCGATCATCTCCAACGCCAGATGAAGTTGGTCGCCGCAGTCGCAACGAAGGGATTCCAATAAATCGCCGGTAAAACACGAAGAATGCAAACGCACCAGAGGAGCGGAAGAAGTGGTTGGATCGCCAAACACCAATGCCACCGGCTGCTGAGATTCGTACTTCACTTGGTAAACGATCACAGTGGCTTTACCATATCGAGTGGGCAAGCGGGCCTCCGCAATCCGAAAAACCAACTTCTCCGTCCGGCGGCGATAGCGGATCAGGTCCTCGATCTTAATCACTTGAAGACCAAATCGTTGGCCAAGTTGGTAGAGCTCCTCTCGTGTGGCCCGGTCACCCCGATCATTCAAAATTTCGCAAACCACCCCGGCAGGTGCCAAACCCGCCAACCGGGCCAAATCCACTGCACTTTCGGTATGGCCGGCTCGACGTAGGACCCCACCCTCCTTAGCCTCGAGGGGAAGGACGTGCCCAGGGCGCACAAAATCACTGGGCTTGCTTGTCGGATCCACCAAAGCCCGGATGGTTCGAGCCCGTTCCGCCGCCGTAATGCCAGTTCGACAGGATCGATGGTCCACCGGGACAGTGAAGTTCGTGCCTAAGGGAGCTGAACTGTGCTCCACAATCGGATGAAGTTCCAATCGTCGACAGGTTTCCGGAAGGACGGGGGCACAAACCAGCCCCCGACCATACGTAATCATGAAATTGATTATTTCCGGTGTGACCTTCTCCGCAGCACAGACGAAATCTCCTTCGTTCTCCCGGGTTTCGTCATCCATTACGATGACAATCTCACCCCGGCGAATGGCAGCTACCGCAGCATCCACCGCAGCAAAAGAATCCAAAGGGTTTCTATTCAAGTCTGACATAGTGGAAGGCTTTCCTGACGATAACCCTTTCACCCGGCCTCCCGGCGTACGATTCGTTTCTCCATCCCGAAGCCAGTCATCTCGGCTCGTAGGTGCCGCCACTGTCCCTAGTGGGTTCGCCCTGTCTTTATACCTATCCCAAGTAGCTCCTGCATCAAGACCGAGCTATTAAAGATTTGGACTGCCAGCCGTCACCTAACCACGACTCACAACTGAGGCTATTCCTCACTCCGTGCCACACGACCCCATATGGGGGAGAGGTACTCGACGCATCTAGGGTACGAACCCCACTCTATTCCACCTTACGAACCAAACCACGCCGGCGGGGGATACAAAGCGACTTCTTTCCCGTTCCCTCTAAAAACTTGGCGGGGATCTAAATGTTGGGATTCCGAAGGGCCCCTTGGGCTTCCGTCCCTAAAAGTCCGAAATTTACGGCATCACCGGCATTTGGCCAAGGACATGGATGGGACAACCTTAACTCTTTGACGCGGGGACAACTTGGCGGTTTCCGTCCGGCCGTTTCTGCTTCTTAAAAAGCTAAGAGTTAAGCCACCCTCATGGCCGCAAAACCGGGCCAACCTAGTCCCCCCATCTCCAACCGTCCGAGACTCCACCAACCAAGTGCCCAAAACGCCCGCCTCGATGGGGACCAGATCACTTGCGAGGGTCAGAGCCAGGTTTTCTGTTCAAAACCGGTTAAAAGCCCCTAACTATCCGTCACCGGTGCAATTTCGCCATGTCAAATTGGGAATGAATTCAACACCTAGAAACGTCAGACCAAAAACCGCCCCCAGTTCTGGTCTACAGATGGCAGACGAATACCGGGCCCGAAAACTTCCGGCACCCCTAGCCCGGCCAAAACCAGTTCCATCAAACATCTATCACAGTGAATTTATCACCGGGGCAACCTGTGCATGATTCGAGCCCTCACAAACTAGGGCCCAGTTTATCGATGCTTTACTATCATCCGCATCAACATATTGCGTTTTTCCGGGAGATGATCGGATAGTTCGGGGAATTATTCACAGGTTCATATATGATAACAATGATGATCAACATATGCATGTTGTCATGGTCATCGTAACCGCTCCCCTTCCCTCAAGCTGCCTTGACCAGGGAATGCCGCTGCCATTATTGTTCCGCTCGGGTGGACCTGGCAAGTAATTACGATCCCCCGGGTTTTCCGAGACCGATCGGTTCCCCGAATCCGGCTGGAGGATGGGTTTCCCTAAGATTTGGGTTCGAAGGGATTGGACCTTCTGAATGTTACGGGACCCAAACCTCGGCCGATAGGAGCATCCCCGATCCATTTCACCAGTCGCAGGAGCTTCTAAAGCCTCGACAAACAGTTTCGCGAAATCCGCGGCCTGTCCGCTGCATGAGACCCCTTGTTGGGGAGTAAGAGAAATCATCACATTAACGCCAGGGTCCAGGGTTCGGCCCTTGCCGGGCGAAGATCAAGCCGGTTGAAGGTGGCTGGCTAAAGGATCCGGCAAATCGGGGGGTAAACATTCGAGATTGAGAAAACCCGGGCCCGGCCTTGCTAAGGTTCGAATAAAGGCAAAGTGGCTACATAAACCCTTTCCGAGGAGGTTAATATCCGAACGCCCGGCAAAGGAAAGTCCGATGGTTGCTGGCCAACCGGGTGAAACGTGTGCAACGGCCGGCAAACCAAATTCCACTAGTTCTTCGGCCAAAGGTCTGGGGAATACTCACCAGTCCTTTCCGGTTTTGAGCAATCGTATTTACCCAGTCCTCACCCGCTCGGGATCTGGTACCTGCGGGGATAAAGGAAAAAGACCTTGGGCACCTGATTTCCCGGGTGGAGCGAAAATCTACTTTGGGAATGATTGGAAACTCGAAACTCCTCACAATTCCTCTTTGCAGCTTCGATTTCCTAAATTTTTGGAGAGCAGTCTTCATGTGCCGCTGCGTCGTTCCCGGGGCCAAGGGAATTCGACCAATGAAACGCCTGCTACGGGCTATCCTTCTTTTCGTTTTTCTCACGCAGGGGATTCTCACCCCAGGGTGTGCCTACCTGCCGATCGGCAATTTCCGCTCCGAAGATGTCAAGAAGGCCAGCTTCCAACCAAAGGCCATGCCCCTTGTTCGCGATCTTGCGGTCCCCTACGGCTTGCACCCGGTAACAATCGAAGGAGTGGGGCTCGTTACTGGCCTGCGAGGGACAGGATCGGATCCCCGTCCTTCCGGCCTACGACAGAGCCTACTTGCTGAAATGCGAGCTCGGGGGGTAGTGGACCCCGAGGGGGTCCTGGCCTCTCGCGATACCGCCCTAGTGCTTGTTCGGGGAGTTCTCCCTCCAGGAATTCAGGCAGGCGAACGTTTTGACGTGGAAGTGCGTGTACCCTCGGGAGATGAAACGACAAGTCTGCGGGGCGGATGGCTGCTGGAGACCGAGCTAAAGGAATTTGCTGTGGTTTCGGAAAGCCAAGTTCGCAGCGGGCACGTGTTGGGGCGAGCAAGTGGACCTGTCATGACCGATCCCTTCGCCCAAGCCAAGCAAGATTCTGTCCTGAGCGTGCGTGGTTGGATCTTGGGAGGGGGCATCTCAAAGATTAGCCGACCGCTCCTTCTAGTGCTCCGTCCCCAGCATCGGTCGGTAGCAAATAGTGCCCGAATCGAAACCGCCATCAACCGACGATTCCACATTTACGACCGAGGAAACAAACTGGGAGTAGCCAAAGCCAAAACGGACGAATTTGTGGAAATCCGTATCCACCCCCGATACCGCAATAACATTGGCCGATATGCGGAGGTGCTCGGGGCAGTAGCACTTCGCGATTCTGAAACACTCCGCCAAGAAAGACTTCACGATCTGGAGCTGAAGTTGCAGGATCCTATGGAGGCGGGCGGGGCTGCCCTTCAACTTGAGGCAATGGGGCGAGATGCCATCCCCGTTCTCAAAAAATACCTGAATCACCCCGAGGTCGCCGTGCGGTTTTATGCCGCCGAGGCGTTGGCCTATTTGGATGATACTGATGCAGCCAAACCGCTGGCTGAAATCGCTCGGGACCAGCCAGCTTTTCGAGCTCTGGCGTTGGCGGCCCTCAGTGCCATGGACGATGTCGTTGCTGCTCAGGAACTCCGGGAACTTTTGAACTCGCCCAGTGCCGAGACTCGCTACGGTGCTTTCCGGGCCCTCACTGCGATGCAATACCGGGATCCGATTACCCAAGGGGAAATGCTCAATGATCAGTTCCGTCTGCACGTGCTCGATACAACCGGGCCCCCAATGGTCCATGTGGCTCGAAGCCGTCAGGCGGAGATCGTACTTTTTGGCCGAAACCAACGGCTGCGGGGACCAGTTAGTCTTGAAGCTGGCAAGCATATTCTGGTGGTCTGCCGACAGCCAGGCGAGGTCACAGTGAGCCGGTTCGCTGTGGGAGAGCCCGATCAGCGACGGGTGGTTTCCGATAAGTTGGAGGATATTATCCGGGCCATTGCCGAGCTTGGCGGTACTTATCCGGACGTGGTGCAAGCCCTCCAGGAAGCCCAAGCAGCTGGGGCGTTAGAAGGCCGGTTAGAGATCGATGCCTTACCTCAAGTAGGACGGGCATTTCGTCCGCGTGGAAATTCCCTGCCCACGGCGACATCGGTAACCGATGCGGGCCGCGACTCCACCCAACCCGGGGAGGATTACGAGCCGGGACAAACGTTGGAGGGAGGAGAAGGCCTCGGAGTCCCAGAAGCTGGGTCTTTCGGCGATGAATCGGCGGTTACGACAACCGAGGCTCACCAGGGCAGGTCGGAGGGTGAATCGCCGATCTCGAAAGAAAACCGCCCCCGGCTTTTGAAGATTTTCGGCCGATAAACCCCAGCAGTGGCTCGTTTTCAACTGGCTTTGTGAAAGAGATTTTCGAAACCTCGCAATAAATACCCCCGACTGGATCACCGGTTCCTCGAAATCGCAACATTTGGCCCAGCTAACCGGGAAGAGTTGAGGAACCTCTGAATAATTTCCCCGGGAATGTGGTCAGGTTCCAATAAACCACAATATCCACCCCGGTTACTCGGAAAAATATCCACAGGTTGGTCTCGGTCTTCGACACCTGGGATTATTCAGAATTTCCTTTGAATACGTTCGAATTTGGCCTTTGACGGCAGGAACCATTGAGAGGTTCCTTCGGTATTTTCTTCGTCGCGACGGTAACCAACGCCAAATTTCGGCTTCGGCCTCAGCGGAGGGTATCACATTCGCTTTTCTGCCACGCCGCGTTCAACCGCCTCCGGAAACAGTGATCCTCGCCGCCTGAGGGTTTTCTGGCATCGTTGAGTCCTGACTCCTTAACTGAGGGGAGGAGCCAACGGCCCGCAATGGTCCCCCCTCTCGCTCACCTGCCGAAATCCGGTCCTTGCAAATCCGTCAAGGGACTTCTGCCCCTCACCGAAAACCTTTGTGACGCTCCCTTTTAGGATTTGGTCCTAAGCAGGTTTTCCCGGCCTGCTATGATAAAAGCCTCCCCTTGCACTTCTACTTCCCGTCTTATCGAATACTGACCCTCCTATCGAATTCCTTCCCCCGAAAAGTGTTTCGAGCATCTCTCAGGAAATCCTGCTGGCCCCCTAAGGGGCCTCTAGTGCCGGTTTTCCGGTGGTCCTTCTTCGTGGTATCCCGTTAGAATTGGCGGTTGAGGATGCTTCCGGGATAACGCTTATTGTTTATCCGCACAAGAAACATCGGAGAGGCTAGTGTTAAGATTCCAAAATAGAACGTGTGGTAAGGACGATGTCACAAACGAGCGGTCGCCCAGGTCTTGGACTCGGACGTGCATGAGCAAAGAAGCATGGTCGGCAGCCAACCAAGGGCAATCGGGGCAATCAACGAATCAAGGACACCTCCCGAGCCCGGGGAGAGCGGTCTCGGACAAACGCTTTAGCTGGTCTCCTGCCGGTGCAACGCGGCTTCCAGTCCTGGAGGCAAAAATCCGAAGATCCAGCTGGTGCGACAAGTCCCTACCGGCAAACACAGTGAATTTAGGCGAAACTCAGAACTGGCCTTTGACCAGGAAAGCTCAGGTGGTGAGTGTTTAGTTAACCTGCTTTGCTATTCAACTGTGCGATGTGGCAAAAGCGGGAAGTTTTGACTGTGGACAATTTCCGAAGAATACATAGCCGTCCAGGGTGGAGTTGGGAGAACCCGCTGGAGAAATCAGCACACCAAACCGTTAGCTCCAAGACAGTCAAGAAATGCTGAAGGCTCTCGAGCTCTACGGCTTCAAAAGTTTTGCAGATCGGACCCGGTTCGAGTTTTCGCCGGGGATTACTGCCATCATCGGGCCGAATGGAGCCGGTAAGTCGAATGTGGTCGATGCCATCAAATGGGTGCTGGGAGAGCAGAGCGTTAAAAGCCTTCGCGGGCAGGAAATGGTGGACGTGATCTTCAACGGTTCCAGCACCCGCCGACCCATGAATGCGGCAGAGATCACCCTAATCCTTGATAACTCCTCCGGGATCCTACCGATTGATAGCCCGGAGGTAGCCATCACCCGGCGTTTTTATCGGGATGGGGAAGGAGAATACCTTCTGAATCATCAGCCCTGTCGGCTTCGGGATATCCGCGATCTTTTGCGGGGAACCGGGCTGGGAACAAGTGCTTACTGTGTGATTGAACAGGGAAAGGTGGACAGCCTGTTACAAGCGTCGCTTCGAGACCGGCGGGCCATCTTCGAGGAAGCAGCCGGTATCAGTCGCTTCAGGGCTAGACGGGCCGAGGCCCTTCGCCGACTTGAGCGGGTAGAGCAAAACCTGCTGCGACTTCGTGACATTGTCGAAGAAGTGGAGTCCCGATTGCGGTCCCTTCGCGTCCAGGCTGGCAAAGCCCGCCGTTACCGGGAACTAGAGGCTCAGCTTCAATCCCTTCGCACTCATCTGGCCCTTGCTGACTGGAACCAGATTGCAACGGAACTCCATAAATTAGAGGATGAATTTCAGAGCTCCACCGGAGCCTCTGCCCAAGTTCTGTCAGAAATCACCGGTTGCGAAACCAAGCTTGCGGAGATCGAGGAGGAGATTCGCGGATGGGAAGTTGCCCTCCGTGAGGGAGAAGCTCGACTGGCGGCCACGGAGACCCGAATAGCCGGCCTTTGGGACCGACTGGATACCGAGCGAGGTAATCTGGAAGAAACTACCGCCATCCTGGAAAAAGGTCGGCAAGGCTGGGTGGGGATTTTTCATGCCTTATTGGAGGAGGAACAGCATCTGTCCGTCAAGGAGCGTCAGCTCCATCAGGCCGAGCTTCTCCGGCAGGAACTCGCCTCTGAACTCCAACGTACCGAGGGAGAAGTGGCAACAATTGCTTCCGAGCTTGAAGACCAGCATCGAGAATATGAACGGACTCGGGACCTCCATTTTTCACTTTCCCAAAGATTGGCCGAGATAGACCGTGAGCTGGCCGTTCTTCGGAACCGCTTGGAGACGTTCTCTTCACGAGCGGAAGAGCTCACGGCTCGGGAGAAACTTCTCCTGGCAGAAAAGGCTCGCCACGAACAAGAAGAGAGGGAGCTTGAAGAGCGGCTATCCCTTCTTTCTGCCGAAACCGCCCAGGCTCAAAAAGCATTCGAACTTCGGCGACTGCAGCTAAGCGAGAAGGAAGCCGAAGCCGCAAAAAAACGGGAGGAACTTGCCGCTGCGGAGCAGCAACTGGCAGCTGCCCGGGAGCGGACGAATATCTTGCAAGAAATGTTGGCACGGTTCGAAGGGGTCAGTCCAGGGGTCCAACGCATCTTACGGGAGAAACAAAATTTTCCCTCGGGGCCGCTAAGGCATGTGTTTGGCCTCCTTGCCGACGGCATTACCGCCCCTCCGGAAGTCAGCAAACTCATCGAAATAGCCTTAGGGGGCCGGAGTCATTACTTGGTGGCCCAACCCGCCCCAGAACTTCTCGAGCATCTTCTTGCACAGCGAGCGGAGTTGGAAGGACCGGTGGAAATCCTTTGGATTGATCAAGCCCCCGAGTGGCCACCGGCAAGGCCGCTTTCCCTGGAAGGTCACCCCGGTGTTATTGGGCGAGCGGATACCCTCGTGGAAACACTTCCGGAAATCGCAACTCTTGTTCGACGACTTCTTTGCGGTATTTGGGTGGTCGACCGATTGGAACGAGCCTTGGTGCTCCGTGAAACTCTCGGAAGCGGTGTTAGCTTCCTCACGTTGGCAGGGGAATGGGTGGGTGGGGATGGAACCACCGTGATTGGGCCCCCTCGATGGGTCCCGGGAGTCTTGTCGCGGCGGAGCGAACTTCGGCTTTTGGAGGAAAAAGTTGCCGAGCTAAATACCCGCATCGAGCTTTTGACCAAGGAGCTAAGCGGCCTGTCGGAAGAAACCCGACAGCTTGCCGAGTCCATCGAGGGTTTACGATCCCGACACACCGAGCTTCTGCAGCAAACAGCCACAACCGAACAAGCCCTCAAAGAGCTCAAGCACAAATGCCAAGGCCTCGACGCTCAGTTGCAGGCTCTCCGTGGCGAATTGGCGGAACTCGAGACAGATCGCTCGGAAACAGGTCAGAAAATCGAGACCACAACCCAAATCAAATGTACTCTGGAGCAGGAACTGGCACAGCTCACCTTGCAATTGGAAAGAATCCGAGAATACCAAGAAGCACTTACTCGCCAACGGACAGAAAAAGAACACAGGCTAGCGACCCTCCGGGAGAAGCTGACTGCAGCGGAACAGGAATGTACCCGCCTTGCGGGAGATATCGAACATGTTCGGCAGCTCCTCGCTGAATACAAGGAGCAAATGCAAGAAACCTTGGAACAACTCATAGGTGCGGAAAGTCTTTACCGCCGCCGTCAGCTTGAGGTTCTTGCTTGTGAGCAAGAACTGAGCCAGTACTGCTTGCTAAAGGCGGCACTTGGGGAAAGAGTGCGGAACTGTTGGGAAAAGCTCTGCGAGGCGAACACCCGGCGGGAACAGATCCGTCATCAGATAGAGCAGCTTCGGGATCGTCTCCGACAACAGGAACTCCATCGCCACCAATTGGAGCTGGCTATCCATCAACTGATGAGCCAACGCGAGGCTTTGGCAGAGCGGTTCCGAGAGGATTATGGGATTGATCTGGCCAAGGAAGCAGAACATTTCTCCGAGGAAATCCGGATCGATCGAGCGGAAATCCAGCGAGAGATTGAGGAAATCCGTCGTCGGCTTAAGGCATTGGGAAATGTTAACCTTGAGGCTTTGGCTGAGTTGGAGCAAATCGAGAGCAGGCACCGGGAGTTGGCGGAGCAGTATCAAGACCTGGTCCGAGCGAAGGAATCCTTCCGGCGGATCCTAGAACGAATTGACCAGGCAAGTCGGGAAGTTTTCCTTCGCACCATTGAGGAAGTGCGGGCACATTTCGGAGAGTTGTTCCGGACACTTTTCGGAGGAGGCCATGCCGACATTTTGCTCGAGGAAGGAGTGGATCCTCTTGAGGCCGGGGTGGAAATTGTGGCAAGACCTCCAGGAAAGGAGACACGAAGTATTTCCTTGCTAAGTGGTGGGGAAAAGACGTTGGCCTCTGTTGCTCTCCTTCTTGCCATCTTTCGCAGTCGGCCCAGCCCCTTCTGCGTGCTTGATGAGGTTGATGCCGCTCTCGATGAGGCCAACATCGATCGCTTTATCAAACTCCTGCAGGAATTTCCCGGGTGTTCCCAGTTCATCATCATTACCCACTCGAAAAAGACTATGACCTGTGCTCAAACCATTTATGGAGTCACCATGCAGGAAGCGGGAGTATCCCGGCAAATTTCCGTTCGGTTTGAAGACGTCACTGGAGGCGACTGGGAACGGGCCTCCGCCGCAGCCCCAGGGGAAGAGCTTGCCCCGGAGGGCCAGTCGCGGCTCAGAAGCAGGCTTCAGTCGGAGGCAGCTTAGAACGGCTGGCTTGGTTCTAGTGCCATTTGGGAAAGCAGGACCTTCGGCATAGATGTCGAGAAAGATTATTCAGAAGGGGGCCTGATCTGAGGATCGAGATTTGTTTTTCCGGCGAAGCCACCTCCCTAAGCCCGTCCGTTCCAGGGGCATCCTAGGGGCGGCCGTCGTATGGTGCATCCATAAGCCAGGGCAGGACCGGTGGGCGGAAAACGAACCTGATCCTGAGCCTAAAGCTCGTCGCATGAGCTAACGCACACTTTGTACCATAAACCTCTAATTTATGCCGGATTTTTAGGCTCCCAAGTTTCCATCCCAAAACTTGTGGAACTTCTCCCATAGCCGTTTCGTTCATCCTTGCCGAGCAAAGACGACAATTTGAGGCCCTTCGAATTCCGTCCCAACGGGCTGGGCAATTCCGCAAAGTCCCCCTTCTCCCACCCGGCAGGGCCGGATTGACCCCACGGATCCACTCACCTCAAAGAAACTTCTCCCAAACAGGTCACAGCGAACCAGCTTTCATCTTGTTTAAAAAGTTCTCCAGTCTTAGGCGGGTAAACCCCGTAGTCTCGGGCAAGGCCAGGCGGTACCAATGGGCAGCCCGAGCTAAAAAAGCGGAACGAAGCTCAGCCGGAGCCTGCTCGGCTGCCTTTTGCCACCGGTCGCCAAGGGCCACCTTTTCTTTTGCGGGAGCGTCGGGGGAAAGGTGAAGCTCTGCCTCCGCTAGCTCTCGCAGCAACGGATCTGCCCCCCGAGCCAAATGGGATAGCCCCTCATTCCACCTCGGCTGGCTGCGATGAAAGCATAGATAAACACCGACAGTCGTATGGGCCTGCGGGTCGTCCGGCACCGACTGAAGCCGCTTGTGTGCCTCGGCTGCCTCCCGGTAAGCCTTCTCGGCCACGGGCAGAAGCTTGGCCCGGTCAGCAATAGTCTCCGCCAATACTGGATCTTTCCCTTGTTGGGAAAAACTCTCCGCCGTCGCCAAGCACCACCGGGCACTCTCGAAGTCCCCCTCATCTGCCGCGGCCTCTCCCTGCAGCATGAGAAGTAAGGCCAAATCCCGGCGAAATTGGTTTGAAACCCGTTCCCCGTCTAAACCGGAAAGTAAATTCTTTAACAGTTCCCCTCGGGTTACCTGAAAGGCACTTGAAAGCTCCTCGATTACTTCCCGAAGAAGCGGAGTTGCCTCCGCTCGAAGGGCCCACTTTGCCGCGAGCTCCAAGGCGGCATATCGTTCTGCTGCGGTCTCTGCCCCCCGGGCATCCGCCAGCAACTTTCTTATGGTTTGCTCCGCAAGTTCCCTGTTTATTTCAGAACTTCCGATCTCCGCCATCCGGGCCCTCCAGTGCTCGCCGGCAGCTGCGACAGCATCCGGATCCGGTAGTGGAACTCGGGTTGCCCCGGAAGCAGTCCCTGGTCGCCAGCTGTCGAGCTCTCCTTCCTGAGGACCTTCGGGGACACGTTCGCTCATGCCGGGGCCTTCGCCCGCAGACTGTCCGGCTTCCTGAGGCAGGGGTGGATTCTGGGGTTTTTCTCCAACCTCCATCGTCTCCTCCGAAGAGTGCGGGGTCATCTCACCTGCCCCAGCTTCCCCGACATCTCCTGGCCCCGTTTGGGGAGCTTCTGGCTCCACCGAGGAAGAGATCTTCCCTGGCCCGGGGGTCAAAGGTACTGCTTCTCCCGGTCCATCCTGAAAAGCCACTTTCCCGAGATCCGCAAGACTTGTGCTCAAGGAGTCCTCCAAGGTCGGCCCCACGTCGGCAAGCTCCGAGCGAGGTAACCGCTGCAAAAGAGAAATTCCCAGAACGAGGAAGAGTGCGAGTACCACCAAGGTGCCACCAGTGTAAACGTACCGCCGGATAAGCTCAAGGAGTTCACGCTCCTCCCGCTCCGAGCGGGATACCTCCGCCGGTTCTGGGATTGTATCCGAAGGTTCCTCTTCTCCGCGGATTAAACTGGGGCCCAAGAGCTGCCTTGTCCCCTTGCTCAGGAAAGCCCCTACACGGTCGAAAACGGCTAACAGGCTAAAACCCTTCGGGGTTCTCTCCCCTTCTGCCGCCACAGGAGAGGATAAAACTGATGCCGCGGAGAATCCGGCGGCTGCCAACTCGTTTTTTAATGTAGCATCATAAGAGGCTTTGGCTTTGCGATCCAATAAACATGCCCGGGCTGCGATGAGTTCCTGGAGCACTTGCTGTGCTTCAGGTGCATGCTCCCCCACCAGAAACCGCCGCACATAGGAGATCTGCCTATCCGCGGCATTCTGAATCACCTCCGGGTCGTCCTCGAAAAGCTCCAATCCCAAAAGTCGATAGTGATGTGGCGGACGACGGGGATCACGAATTCCCAACCAAATGAGATAAGGATCAAATCGGCGTTCTTTCCCAGACTCGCTCACGGTCGCACCCCTTTCCCTACCGAAAACCCACCCGTCAAAGGTGAATCCACACAAAGCTCCTCTACAAGAACTTTCCCCGACGGCCTGGCAGCCGGCTCGCTTTTGCCATGAAAAGTCATTCTTTTGCGGAGATCCGACTTGATCTGCCGGGGTGTTTGGCTTCCGACACCGTCATCTGCTTAATTCTGCTTAAGCCGACATCCTTTTGCTGGGCCCACTCGAAGGCCAATAGCACTCAACCTCGATCCAAAACAGGGCGATTTCCCCGAGCTGACAATCCATAGTCCCAGGAAGCCCCCGGGGAAACCCAGGCCAATACTCGAGTATCCTCCCAAATTTCCCCTCGCCGGGAATATCTTGCGTTCTCTCCTTCATTGTGAGGTGGGACCGCAGTCAATTCCATACACAAGGAGGGTGCCAGCACAAGAACTACCGACAACTAACGACCATTGGAGAAAAGATTTTGGGAACCTTTGAAAAATCGTAATACTTTAGCAGAATGGAGTAAACCCAACGGGCTTTCGCCATAACAGCCCGAATGGAAGGAGGTTCCAACTGGTGATTGGACAAAGACCAGTAAAGGCAGCCGGAACCGCTCAGTTTTTGCCTTTTAGCGACTTATGGCAAACCTGCTTCAATCCAGCAAGGTGTTACGAAAAATCTCCTTGAGCGGTTACCCGGTCTCTCATAATCACAGCGTGTGGCTCAAGAAAGCCACAAACGATGGGTACCCCGGGCATGGGTCCTTGAGAACCTGGATTACTCACAGGTTGCCTTTGCAGAATCTCCGATTGGAGGCCGTTGCAAAACTGTTTGGATTAGTCACTTTGGGAACCAACGGATGTAAGGAGCAGTACTCATCTCTCTGCCAGCCCCACGAGGTTCAAACAGATCCCCGTTGTGGGCAAGCTCTCTCACAGTGGAAGCCTGTCAAAGAGAGGATCTGTCGGCCGGCTAAACTTTTACCTCCGCTTCCAACCCAAGGCAGTCTGCATACTTATCGCGAATAGGCCGGATGACTCTTTGGAGGAATAAATCCACCTGGCGTGCTGCCCGTCCGATAAACCGCCGTGGATCGGTGAGGGCAGGCAAATCGAGCCCTGCAAAGGCCGGGTCGGCTGCCAGCCTCTCCAGCAGATCGTTTTCGCCGCCCTCCTCCTTGATTTTGCGAGCGGCCTCTTGAGCATGGCGACGGAGCCTTTCGTGAAGTTCCTGCCGATCCCCACCTTTGGCCACCGCCGCCATAAGGATCTCCTCCGTGGCCATGAATGGAAGCTCAAAACGCAGGTTCCGCTCGATCACCTGCGGATAGACCACTAACCCCTGAGCCACATTTTGACAAAGAATCAGCACAGCATCCGCCGTCAAAAAGGCCTGGGGAAGGACCAAACGACGATTCGCACTATCGTCGAGAGTTCGTTCCAACCACTGAGTGGCGGCGGTCATCGGCCCGCTGGTTTGCAAGCTAAAGAGAAATCGGGCCAAACCGCAGATCCGTTCACACCGCATAGGATTTCGCTTATATGGCATGGCGGAACTACCCACTTGGGTAGCTTCGAAAGGTTCTTCCACCTCCTTTCGGTGAGCAAGAAGACGGATATCGGTGGCCATTTTGTGAGCACTTTGGCCGATGCCGGATAGGAGATCCAAAATCTGCGAGTCTACCTTTCGCGGGTAGGTTTGCCCGGTGACCGGGAAGCTCTCCTCGAAACCCATTTTGCGAGTTACTCGGCGGTCCAGTTCCTCCACCTTCTCGTCATCGCCGTCAAAAAGTGCGAGAAAACTCGCCTGTGTCCCGGTGGTCCCTTTGGCCCCTCTTGCCTTCAAAGTGGAAAGCCGGTATTCCAAATCCTCAAGGTCCATCACAAAATCGTAGGCCCACAAACATGCCCGTTTTCCCACCGTTGTGGGTTGGGCTGGCTGAAAATGAGTAAATGCCAAACACGGCTGATCCCGCCACTTTTCCGCAAATCTAGCCAGGGCATCGATCACATTCACAAGCCGCCGCCGAAGGAGAACTAAGGACTCGCGAATGAGCATCAAATCCGTGTTATCGGTGACATAACAGCTGGTGGCACCCAGGTGGATGATCCCTTTGGCCTGAGGACATTGATCCCCATAAGCCCGAATGTGAGCCATTACATCGTGGCGAATCTGTCGTTCGTACTTGGAGGCCACATCCAAGTTTAAATCGTCTACGTGACGACGTAACTCTTCGATCTGCTCTGGGGTAATCGGCAGCCCAAGCTCGGCCTGAGTTTCCGCCAATATCACCCAAAGCTTCCGCCAGGTGGAAAATTTCCGCTTTGGCCCCCAAAGAGCACACATTTCGCGGGAGGCATACCGCTCGATCAAAGGATTGTCGTAGTAGAGTGCAGGATCCTTTTCCATCGACCCCTCCCTATTTCCGTCCTCTCTCCACACTGAGGCAGAAAAACCTTCTTTCTCCTGGCAATCGCCAGTATCTTCACATCGGTGCTGGTTATACCGAAGTACCCACCTGCCGTCCTCTTCCTGTTCCTGAGGGATAACGGGAACTCCCGATTTCCCATTATCCCGAATTTGTTCCCGGATCCGAAGGGGCAGATAAAGACTGCCACTTGGGGCTGACCGCTTGGGGAAAATCGTCGGACACTGCGAAAAATTCCGCCGATTAAAGATTTGGGCCCAATTTGTGAAGACGTCCCCTTTCGTTTGGTGACATATTGTGCTTCGAGTGCCTACTCCCTGGGGGCGGTTAACTGAGGAGGTACCTAGCAGAACCGAGATCTGCCTTTGCGGCACTCAGTGCAAATCTGCCTCCTGTCCCGGGACTACGCCCGGTTCAAATCTACTTTTGCATAAAGGGCCGCTTTTGCGTGGGGACACGCCTAACATCCTATTAAGGAGTGATGGCCCCTTCGCCTCCGAGCCACGACTTTTGAGGAGAGTTCACAAGGACAGCAAGAACTCCACCAAAGCTTCAAGCTCCTCATCCGATAGTTCTCCCACAGCCCCATGGGTGGCACCGTGTCTGCCCTCGCGGAAGAGCTGATATAGGTCCGTGTAGTGACCGTCATGCATGTATGGGGCAGTCCGCCAGCATTCCACGAGAGTGGGACTTGTAAACTCATCACGGTCATCATACTGCCCGCGAGAACCGACATTGTGGAGCCGAGAGTCCGTGTACAGCCCTTCCGGGTGACATAGATGGCAGCGAAGTCGGTCGCTAAAGAATAACTCGCGACCCCGCCGTGCCTTCTCGCTCAGATCCCCGTTCACTAGAAACGGACTGGGAACAGGTCGAAGAGCCTCAATGTACTGAACAACAGCATCGATATCCTCTTTAGGCCTCACCGCAAACTGAATGTGCACAAATCCTGCCTCTACCGCAGCCCTCACGTCCGGCCGAACTCCCGCTGCCATCAAAGGCTGCGTGAGGTGGCTATAAAGCATCGACCGCGTGTTTTTCGGATTTCCCAGACCATCGTTCATTAGGTCCCAATTTAACCCATCCACCCGAGCATCCGGATGACAGCTCGCACAACTTTGCCAGTGCTGGAAGCACAACCAGGCATCGTGAAAGTGCATTTCCCCCTTGCGGACCGGTGTCAACTCTGGCTTCGGACCTAACGGTACCAACGTCAATTCGCGAGTCTGCGGAGCATCAAGATCGACTACCGCCAATTTATCGCTGAAATAAACAGCAACAAAAACCCGCGAACCGGAAACAGCTAGCCCTCGAGGACCATTGGCTTCCGTGGGATCGGCCCCCAGCCATCCCCACGGCCCTCTTCCTTGGAGACGAATCCGCCGCCGAAGATCAACCAAAAAAGCCAGATCGTTGGGGATGTCGGCTTGGATGGCGGAGGAGTACAGATTTCGATTGTCGTACCGACCCGCTGCTCGGGCTGTCTCTACATCGGCCGGCACACTGGCAATCTTCTCGTGGAGCCCCAACCGATCAATCACGCTAATCTCATGAGTGCCCGCGTGCGACACCACCACCCACCTCCCGTCGGCAGTGCACTTTACTGCCCACGGATTGGCCGCTCCGAGATCCACTTCGTCGAGCAAAACCGTGTTCCAAAGCTTTTTGGCCTCCAAATCGATTATGCTTAGTGCATTAGTGTTCATCCACCCCCGTTCAAGCTGTGTCGTCGGCATTTGATAACGAGCCAAAATATGCACCGCGTAAGCATGCTTCCCATCAGGGGAAACACACACCCCCCTAACCGCAGTACTTCCATTAAGCAACCGGACATGCGTGACCTGCAGACTGGGCACATCAATCAAACTAACACAAGCGGCCACATCGTAGCTGTCCGAAGGAGCCAACGGTAGATAGTTCGCGACCACAAGGGTGTTTCCATCCGGCGTCAATGTTAGGCCAATCGGCTCGCGAACCACGGGTACCCGCCCCAGCAATCCTCCGCTCCGTTCATCCAGTACCAAAACCTCGTGTTGAAACCGGTTGGCCACAAATAGCTTGCTACCATCGGGGCTAACCACCAATGAGCTTGGACTATGACCTGCCCCAAACTGGCGAACAATACTGCGATTTGCCAGATCGATCACTTGGACCGTTCCCACTCCCTCTCCACAGCCGACGTAAAGAAACTTTTCTGACGGACCCAAGGCAAACCCATTGGGGACATCCGGGAGTACAACCCGGCCGGTGATTTCCAGCCTTCCTCCGTTTAAGATCATTACCGCCCGGCTATCCCGGCATAAAACATAGACGGTATTACCGTCGCTCGAAATTAACACATCCCACGGCCCAACATACTCCCCGGCCGGAGCGGCAGTACCTAATCCCAAGACGCCGATCAAAGCAACAACCCGAACCAGCAGCCTCAGGCCAAGAAAAGGTTTCTGGCCACCGCATACCACCGGTTGCCACCCATCGTGGAATGCCCGCAGCTTATGCATCGTCTTCTCCTCGCGGTAAGATTCTCATTTTAAAGAACAACCGTCCGCACGGATGTTCAGCTCCGAAATTCCATCCTCCAAACCCACCCGAGCCTCCGCCCGGTAATTGCAGCTCTGTAACTGATTTTGCCTTCGCAATCCGGCCTATGCAACTCCTCCAATTCCGCCGAAAAAGGTTTCCCGAGCCCTAATGCGAAACCCATCGAAAGCCCGCCGACCGAACTAGCTACCCCGCTCCGAACGCATAAGCAAGTGCCTTCCGGTAACTTGCCATCCACCGAAGTATTTACCGCAGAACTCGGACCGACCACGCCTGGCCGTCCCATTCGAGCAAGAATTCTGTCGGGGATCCACCTCCTTGTAACCTCAGGGGAGTTCGGGCAGGATCCACGACCTCAAGAGGAAGCGAGGCAAACCCTGAACTTCTCACACGAGGAAACCCGACCAACCGTAACTTGCTCCGGATGTCTGGATGGCTGGCAAATATAGCTGCCGCTTGCTCCAAACGAGAACCAAGGATTGCGGCATCCCGCGGAGAACCATAAGCCGGGAAGCCCCCGGATCCTTTTCCCCCTCGCGTGTCTGCTACGTCCGAACCTGTCTTGGCACCACCGGATCGGTCCTCGCTCGAAAGCTTGCCCCGATCATCCGTAGCAACCGTGGTAGAAGGCCTAGTAGTATTGGTCGCCGACTTTCCGGGCTGCTCTGAATCGAGTAACCGGAAGACCAGCTCCCCTGGACACAAGGAAACACGAAAAGTTGCCCCGGGGGGTGCTCCCCCCGCCCGAAATTTGGAGCCGTACTGGAACCGACCGTTCTCATCCGTCAGAAGCAAAGCATCGAGCCGATCGTCTTCGGAGTCCAGAAATACGAAAACACCAGCAGCCGGTTGTCCGTCAATCGCGATCCTCCCCGCAAGAGGATGATACGGCTGCGGGCCGGTAAACCACCAATATAAGGCAATCATTGTGACGAATAGTGCCAAAGCCGTCCACCGATAATCGATTCTCGTGCTTCGCACTCCCTCCCGTCGCAAAGCTTCCAAAGGATTGGCCCAGACAAGTTGAGCACTTTCCGCCGTGTGCTGATGGGGCCAAAGCAGGGAAAGCAACACGATCGCTATCGACTCTGCCACAAAAAGTACAAAAGCCATGAACAAGCTGTTTATCTGAATCCACTCTAACCGGGTCAAAATGAATACCATTAGCCCCACCAAAGAACCACCCACAAGAATTGCAAAGGCTGCCCGCGAAGATGTCCGCCGCCAAAATACTCCCCAGAGGAAAACAGTCGCCGTCGGTGGGGCCACTACCGGGAAGACGTCCACCATCGCCTGAAAGATGACCGTACTCTTTGGATTGATGCTCAGCGTCCAGACAACCGCCACACACATCGCCGCGAACGTAGCAATCCTTCCAACCCGCACCAAATGTTCGTCGGTTACCTGCGGACGAAACCGCCGATAAATGTCGTAACTAAATAGGGTCGCGATGGAATTTAAGGATCCGGAAACCGTACTCATCAATGCTGCAAGCATAGCCGCAAGAACAATCCCCCGCACCCCAGGCCAAAGAAGAGTCTTTATGAGATGGGTGTACGTCTGCTCCGTATTGGGAAGCCCATCTTCTGTTAAGGGCAGAGGTGGAATCTTACCCGCATGAATAAGTGCCAAGCAGATTATTCCCGGCAGAACGAATAAGTACACCGGCAAGATTTTGATAAAGCCAGCAAATAGAGGACCTAGCCGGGCATGATCTTCGTCCTTTGCCCCTAAGACCCGCTGAACGATCGTCTGATCGGTACACCAATACCACACTCCGAGAACTGGATAACCCAGAAAAACTGCATACCAACTTACACCGGTCGGATCGCTAGCCGGGCGAACCATCGTCAAATTGATCGGATGTACATATGCCCGAAGTCCTTCCCATCCCCCAATCATCCAAAAACCGATCACGGTCATGAAAACGGATCCCAATAGAAGTACCACGGTCTGAATGGCCTCGGTTATCACTACCGCCAGCAGGCCACCAATGATGGTATAAATGGCCGTGGCCCCGCAAATAGCAAGCACCGTGACCACGCGATAACGTTCCGGGTGTTCGCAGAAAAGATGCAATAACGTACCCTCAAGAACAATCGCCCCCGTTAGGAGCGAGAACCCAATATGCACAACAATTGCGGAGAATATTGAGAGAACCGCCAGATAATCTCGGCATGATCGGCTGTACCGCTTTTCCATAAAGTCGGGCAGGGTAGCCACATTGGCTCGAAGGTAAAAGGGTGCGAAAAACAAGGAAAGGATAATGAGCGTAAACGCGGCCATCCATTCGTAATTCCCGTATGTCATGCCCGAGGTGTATCCGTTTTGGGCAAAGCTGACGAGATGAATGGTGGAAATGTTAGTGGCAAACAAGGCCATCCCGATGACCGGCCAAGTGAGACTCCGGTTGGCGAGGAAATAATCCGTCACTGTAGTTTTCTTCCGGCGTAACCCCGCCCAGGATCCAAGGAGCACGATACCCACGAGGTAGCCGAATATCACCACAAGGTCAATCGCGGTAAGGCCTACGTTATCCCTATTCATCCCCATAGAAAACATCGCTGAATCCTTCTCCACCGCATACCCTATCCCGCACCAGGTTAACAATGCAGCTACCGCAAAAACACAAGTGGCCCAGTGGCCCATCGTTCGCTATGCTAAGCTCCGAGATCTTCACCGTAAAAATCGCCCGCAGGGGCTTAGCCTCAAAAAGCCTTATTCCAAGCTGTCCTTCTTTCGAAGTGCTCGTGGATAGTCCCAAGCCTGGAAAAAAAAGTCTAGCAGTACAGACTTCCTTAGCAAACCTGATGCTACCCCTGTGCTTCTTCTTACCACTTGGAAAGGATCCCTCGACCTAACGTACATGCGAGCACGTTGAACGATCTGTGCTGTCCCCTTGTTCCCCACCAGTGATTTGCCTACCGGAGCCGACTTCTAGGGTCAGACCGGCGAGTCCTCCGTTGGGCAAGAAAAATCGGGGCAGTTACCCCGCTTTTCGACCGGGGTTCCCCGACCCAGACTGTCCTCAAATCAACTTGTTGTACCCGGAGCCCGACCGGACCCGAAAGCGATCTCTCCCGGCCCTCCCTCCCGCCGGCATAGGAAAACGGAGCCAGTACCCCCGGAGCCAGCCCCTTTTGGCCTCCATGTTGAAAAATAGGTAACCCTCTACCGGATGGGAGTAGCATTTACCTTAGCTCTCTGAAAGTTAACGAGTCGGAGATCCGGGCCCTCCATGGAGGCAGCTGTGTTGGCAAGAGTCAAATCTTGCAGCCCTTCCGATAGTTATGGGTAAAGCCTGTCGGGATTGCCCCACCCCGGTAGGGAGTTAAAAAAGCAATGTGGGCTTCGTTCGATTAACGTAAAGTTTCTTCTTAGACAGCAACCAAGCTTTGCCGGCTTGCGTTTAGGAGGGGCACGACCCATTGACTTTCCAACCTCCTCTTCCGGGAACGCGGCATTAATCGGACACAAACGGGATAGATTACTCCCAGTTTTCCCGTGAAAAGAGCTTCTCCCCGTTGTGACAGGTCCGGGATAGTAGCAAGGAGTACCAACAGTCGGAACACTAAAACTCGGAAGGAAAAGCTACCGCCAAACCTGGCCGCAAGATAAAAACCTCGAATCATTTTTCCCTAGCATTGCTCATTTCCCTGGAAGCCTCTTCCCAAGCATACCACCGCAGCCGGAACATATCCCGTGGGAAAACTCGCAGGTCATCGTTTCGGTTTGGCTAAGAAGTTTGATCATTTACTCGAGGCCAGGATTTATGTTACCCCTTTCTGTTTGGAGCTACACCTTCCGTTCGGTTTGCCCTCTCGCAAGAAGGGATATTCGGCTTACCCTGTTGTAAGGGGAAATAAACTTCCGGGCCGGCTACTGAGTGCCATGTCACCCGCCCGGCAAAGCTGGCCTCCTAACATCCACGTTGGGAAGCCCGGACTATCTAGCACATGTCTACAACGTCCAGAAGAATGGTCTTGCCCAAAATTAAAGATTCCCCGGAATGTAAACAGGTTTGCGACGTTTTTCGCGAGGAAGAGACATCAACTTTTTCGGGAAAGGATAAAATAATGTCGGCCCAGAATTCGGCCCGCGGAGGCCAAGTGGGGGCAGGACCACTTCGCATCCCGCACGAACTTGCTTATACACAGGTAGTGCCCCGGGCAAGCAGAAAACTAATAGCAGCCGGCCTTTCTTGGACCGGCATTTGGCAGAATCGGAAACTCGAGTTGTTGCACAACTTTGGTTCGGCCTTCAATTTCGCCGGCGAACATTATCAAAACCGAGGGAAGGATTTAATAAGCTCTTAAAAAAGTAGAGCACTAGGTAACGTCGACAAGGAATGAGTGTTGGTTTGAAACGGGGCCCGTGAAGCTCGAGATTCCCGGTGTCCGCGGAGCGTCATAAGGCTAAAGCTTCGGGTCACTCGCAAGGGTTAGCGTCGGTAGTTCGTCTCTAACCGTGATATAAGCAAACAGGAAACTAAAGGTTGTCCGTTAGCAAATCGAGAACCTTCTTTGCACCTAAGCCCGGGTCGCCCGGCTGATGAAGCGAAGGGGAGGTGGTAATGATGCCCAAATATGCAATTATCGAGACAGAATCTGGTCTCACCGTGGTGCCCATTCTTCCTGGGCGAACGCCGGAGGAAATGGCGATTCAACTGGGAGGGGTAGTCGTCGACCCCGGACCTTACCCTACCTATGAGGAGGCTTATGATGCCCTCCTTGCCATCCGGGCCGAGGAAGAATCCGAAGAGTAACCATCCTCCGGCAACGGTCTTGCGGTCAATTTACCGTCAGGCCCGAGGGAAAGAGGGTTATCAGAGGACACCCGAAGAATTGATGGACGTCCGATCAAATAGAGAAAAATAATGCAAATTGGGAAGGGGTTTCCGGGACCAAAAGCCCATGGCAGAAAATCAGGAAACGATGGTCTCCTTTGATCTCCGCAGAATCGCCCCTGCTTACGACTTACGCAAGTTCCCTATATTTTTCTCGAAAGGCTGATCGAAAAGGAAGCAAGAAAACTGTGAGAGTTCCCCGGGTGCAAACTTCTGGAGGTTGGATTGGGAATTCTTTTCTCAACTTCTCACGACTTGCTTTCCCTGCAAGGTCGTCTACGTTATTCGGGAAGAAAAACCACCGGCCGCTCATCTCCGGCCGTTCAACACCCGGGAAAAAACCTTCGAAAATATGTTTTCCACCGAGCTCCGGTTAGGCTACTCAAAGGACAGGCCACCGCCTACACTCAGGCCACTGGGAGAGGCGGACCAGCAATGGCCTCATATGCTTGCAGCGGAAGCATGTCTCCGGAAAGAACCTGCTGGCAGCACATGTGATACACTGGTAACTGGGTTCGGAGAAACCGCTCTGCTACAAGGCGTTTGCGGTCCCATTTCTCTGCTTGAGCCAGGAGCAAATGTCCACAAATGAGCACAATCGCCGCATCCACGAGCTGCCGTCCGACCAAATCAAGATAACTAGGGGCTTGCCGCTTAGTAAATGCAATCGCCTCCAATACATGCCCCTTTGCGTCCACCAATTCCTTCTGCAGCTGGGCGAGCTTGGAATCTGCAAACTGGTGCCCTTCTAGTTCGCTTAAAAACGACTCCAAAGTGCCCGAAACCACCGCCCGCACAGCTGCCACGATCTGTAGCTGGCTGGTGCCCTCGTAAATGGTCGTGATCCGAGCATCCCTGAAATACCGCTCTGCTGCATAATCCTTCATATAACCTGAGCCCCCCAGCACCTGAATGGCCGTGCTGGCGACTGCACAGGACATCTCGGAGGCATAGTACTTGCTCATCGGAGTCAGCATTGCATTGAGCCGGCGAAGCGTTCGGGCAAGTTGCCGCCGGTTTTGCTTTTCCTCCTGAGAGAGATCCGGCTTGCCCTCGAGAATTCGCTGATTATTGACCTCCAGATCACAAACGCGACTTGTGTAGTAGACCAAAGCCCGAGCGGCCTCCATGGCCACCCGCATATCCACGACCATCTGGGCCACAGGCGGCAACTTTTCGATGGGCCCGCCGAACTGTTGCCGAGTATGGGCAAAGTTTCTGGCTAAGCGATAGGCGGCCTCGGCAATCCCGAGGGCTTGGGCAGCCACACTAACCCGGGCACCATTCATGAGGGCCATCACATACGTTATCAGTCCCCGCTGCCGCTCCCCAATGAGCTTGGCCGGGCAATCGTCGAACACAAGCTCACAAGTGGGCGATCCGTGGATCCCCAATTTCTCTTCAAGATGCCGCACCCGAATCCGCGGATTCCGCTCGGTAATAAACAAACTCAGCCCCCGACCATCGGCGATATCGGGCTCGCTGCGAGCCAACACCAGCAGAATTTCCCCACAACCATTGGTGATGAACCTTTTGACACCATTGAGGTACCAATTCCCTTGTTCATCCTGCCATGCCCGGAGGCGGACAGCCTGCAGGTCGCTCCCTGCATCAGGTTCCGTCAAGACCATAGCTCCGGTCACTTCTCCTCGGGCAAACCGAGGTAACACCGCATCCTTAATTTCCTCGCTGGCAAAGGCGTAGATTGTGTCAGCAATTCCCTGGAGCCCAAAGAAGTTCATAAAAGAGGCATCCGCTCGGGAAACAATCTCCGTAGCCATCATGTAGATGAGGTTAGGGCAATTCAGGCCCCCATATTTTCGGGGTAGGGTAAAGCCCATAAGATCGGCCTGAGCCATTCGTTTAAGGTTCTCCCGGACAAGTGGATGCAATTCCACTGTTCCGTCTTCGCGTAACCGGTTACCCTCGCGGTCGATCTGTTCGGCATGAGGAGCGATGTAATCGGCAGCCACCTCTCCCACAAGTTCAAGGACCCGCCGATAGTTGTCCACTGCATCCTTGGCATCCAGTGGTACATAATCGGCTTCACCATTTGGTGTGGCTGTCTCTTGAAGAGTTGCAATCTCTTCGAGATCGAAAAAGTTAAACAGGAATTGGAGGTCCTCGTTGTCCAGGAAATAGTTACCCACCGCGAAACTCCATTTGCATTAATCTGTCGGAGAAACCTGTTTTCGGAAATCCTGAAAAATATGAAACACGAAGCCAGCCCCCACCATCGCCAAAGTCATCCACATATTTGGAAACGTTAAGGGCCGGATGTGCCGAGACCTTAAATTATTCAGACCTCCCCTCCCGGAAATGTGCGAAGGTTCCCTCTCCGACTTATTCCAAATATGTCCGAAATCCGCTTTCCCTAATACCCGACCGCAGGGGCCACCGACCCGGTGTTCTTTGTGCTCCACTTATGATTCTGCAACGTTTACAAGCTGCTGCCGCTCCCGGATGGCTCGGATCATCATAGGGATCACCTTTTTGAGATCCCCCACAATTCCGTAATGGGCAACGGAGAAAATAGGGGCTTGAGGGTCTATATTAATGGCGATGATCTTAGCGGATTGCTCCATTCCTGCCCGATGTTGGACGGCTCCACTGATTCCGGCCGCAATGTACAAAGCGGGCCGAACGGTTGTACCCGTCTGGCCGATCTGGTGCTCTTTCCCAATAAAGCCGCTATCCACAGCCGCCCGACTTGCCCCCACCGCTCCGCCAAGAACCCCTGCCAATTCGTGGATCAAACGGAAATTCTCCTTACTGCCGACCCCCGCTCCTCCTGCCACAATGATTCGGGCTGCCTTTAAATTCACTTTTCGCTCTTCGCGATGTTCCGCCAAGATGCGAACTACTTGATCTAAGCCATCTAGGTTCATGCTTTCCCGGATAATTTGGCCTGTGCGAGAGGCGTCGGGGGGTAGGAGGGGCATCACACCTTCCCGAACTGTAGCCATCTGGGGCCACCATTCATAATTCACGATAGTAGCGATAATATTGCCCCCGAAGGCCGGCCGAACTTGGAGCAAAAGGTTCGGATACACCTTCTTCGTGCGTGGTTCAACCACATCCCCTATCTGAAGATCAGTACAGTCGGCCGTCAGCCCAGCCCGCACCGCCGAAGCCACCCGAGGAGCTAAATCGCGACCCAGGTAGGTCGCCCCGTAAAGGACAATTTGCGGCCGATACTTCTCGATCAGCTTTACCACCACCTCCGCATAAGGAGCAGTCAAATACTGCCGCAGCCGCACGTCCTCTACTAGGTAGACCTTATCGGCACCGTGGGCGATCAACCGACTGGCTAAAGGAGCTATATTCCAGCCGGCAAGGATCGCCCCCATAGGAACCCCCAAATGATCCGCCAGTTGGCGGGCCTTGCCGCACAGCTCCAACGCCACATCGTGAAGAACACCATCTTCCTGCTCCGCAAAAACCCAGACCTCACCTTGTCGATTGACTTCGAGCATGACTAGTCGAACTTCTCTTACAGCAACTGCCAGTTTGATCCCTAGGCCTCAATCTTCCGAAATAACGCTACTCTTCGCCGCACCCACTAAGGCCGTTGCCACAGAAACTTTCCAGCAACCTTTTGTGTCAGGATGCGTCCAAAGAAAAACCCCCGAGCTCGGAATGGTAAGAACTGCCTGACCCGTTTCCTCCCCGACAGCTAACCAATCTCAGAAGGGCATTGTCTTTACTCAGGCACCAATTCCCCCGCAAGCTGTGCCGCCACTCCGCCTAGAACCCAGCCTACCCTGCTAAGGTGGCCGTTACCTTGGCGATATCACACCTGTCCTTCGCGAAACAGCCAAAACCGGCTTTCAGCAAGGTAAGGCTCCTCGAAAATCGGCCGCCTTTCCGTTTTTTCCACGATGGCCACCTAAACTGCGGATAGTCCAAGCTGAGCTCTTCCTGGCCCCTCCTACCGGTGGAATTTGCACCTCGCCGCCAAAAATCTTTCCACGCCCGGCCTGGTTTCCCCAGAACCCCCAGCTCGGAGGACCGGCGAACAACTATCCCAGTATTCGATCTACCACCAACTCCCGAATCAGCCGCCGAATCCCTTCCTCCGTGGGCGGAATCTCGGTAAAGCCCTTTTTACTGAAGACAATCGATTGGATCCGATGGACTTTTGTGGGTGACCCTGCCAGTCCACACCGACTAAGGTCCGCCCCAATTCGGTCTAAGTCCCATTGTTCGATAAGCAATCCTTGGGCGGCTAAGAGTTCGCGTCGACGATGAAATTCGGCCTCCCACTGGGCTTCGGAGGCCTCGGGCATATCGCGGCGAACCTCCGCAGCAAGCTCTGCATCCGCCCGAGCTCGCTTGAAACGCATCACTCTTTTGGCGGCCCAAGGTCGGGGGATATTTGCCGAGCCAAGAACGGTAATAAGAACCGGCAGCCGGCATTCAACTAGTTGCCACCCATGACCGGTGTTGCGTCGTACCCGGACTCGACCATCCTCGATCCCCACCAACTCTTCCATATAAGTGATCTGGGGGAGGCCCAACTTTTCAGCCAGTTGGGGGCCGGTCTGGGCTGTATCCCCATCAATGGCCTGCCGACCGCAGAAGACGATATCGTAACGTCCAATCGTCCGAATGGCTTGGGAAAGGATGTAGCTTGTGGCCAGCGTGTCGCTAGCTGCCGCTCTGCGATCCGTAAGAAGAATTACCCGATCTGCACCGCGGTACAAGCAATCCCGAAGGACCTCAGCTGCCCTTGGGGGCCCCATGGTGATGGCCGTCACCGTGCCCCCATACCGGTCCCGCACCTCCAACGCCGCCTCCAAAGCGTTCAAATCTTCAGGATTGAAAATGGCGGGGAGTGCGGCACGGTTTACCGTGCCGTCAGGATTCATGGCCTCGGCCGTGATGTTAGCTGTGTCCGGAACTTGCTTTACGCAAACAATGCAGTCGTATCCCACGTCTCCTCTCCTTTTTGCACCGTGTTGGCGAGAAGGGAAAATTATCGGGCATCCTAGGAGGCGGTCAAGACCTGCCTGGAATGGCACCGAGGGGGAAGAAGCATCGGCGATGCCCCCTCCAACGGGTGCCGTTCCCTCGCCAAGGAGGGCACACCGCTGCCGGCCCCGATAGGTTCTCTTTAAACCACCAGGAGAAGACGGGTTCCACCGTTGCTAGCCGTTTGCTCGGCCAAACCGAATGTCGGCCCCCCGAGATGGCTCGATTCTACGCTCAGCCCCCTAGACAACATCAGACACAACTTCTAGTACCATGCAAATCTGAGCTATCGATATTTAGTCTCTATAAGCCGGAGATCGGACACCTTCGCGTTAAGATTCTCCCTTACCGGATTGCCCGGGCCAGTTGATTGGGATGCGGATTTCTCCCACTTTTGCTGTTTCAGGGAAAAGCGGATTCTCACCTGGGTCGAAACAATCCGACTCATATCCGAAAATTGAAAAGCGATAGGATCCCAAGCTTTTACGAGACCTTCCAACCGGCCCCAAAAGGGACCCTAGCATTAGCTTGGAACCTAGCCGGGACGTCGCCTTCGATTGCCTTTGAAGACCCCGTTCGTCCTCAATACTCCTCTGCGAAATGGTCCCAACCATATCGCAAACCTCATAACTTCCCATTGGCCCATAAGTTGTGAAAAATGATTCGGATCGGTAAGTATCCCGGGGGGAACTGGGAACAATCCAGCCTCGAGTGGTGTTAGAGGCTCAAAGTTCTCAACAATTGCCTTACCCGTCCGCCTGGCTGGGATCGGGGAAGACCATCCCGGTCCAAAAACCATATTGGAATCGTTAGGTTCTTGCTGAAGATAGGTTTAGGTTTGGGACTGAATTTTCCTCAAAGTCCACGGAATTTCCCTTACCTGTCCCGATTGATTTGCACGGGCCTTTCAACTTTCGCGGTAAAGGCCTGACTAGAAACAACCGCTTCGGGGCTTTTTCGGACGTTGCTTCCAAACGATGGCTGACTTCCAGCGAAAAATTGCCGAACTCATCGAAGGGCTTTGCAGGAAGTCCGATCTTGAATCGGATCCTGAGCTATGGGAGAGGAATCTCATCTCCCTCATTGAGAGGGTGCTTTCTCCGGTGGTTTGCGGGATTTTCGCGGGTACTTCTCGGGGGTGGATCCCTGTGGCAGGTTTGGGAAACGTCCGAGCAGTGCCGGAAAAGCTAATTGCCGAGGCAGCGGATCGGGATTCCCCCTTGCACGAGGGGGCGTGGTGGATTATCCCCCTTGGCTCGTCCCGGGTGTTGGCCCTGGAGTTGCCTCCCGGGTGCCAACAAGATCATCGCGAAACTCCCGAACTCCTCCATTCAGCTGGCCGGATGCTCCGGTCGGTAATTACCTCGATAGAGCAGCAACTGGCTATGACCAGGCGGGCCAGTCGGCGACAGGCTTTGTTGGAAGCTGCAAAGGATTGGATAGGTATCCGTGACTGGAGTCGGCTGTTTCGGGAAATCGCTACCACCGCTACACAAATCCTCCAGTGCGAGCGGGCGACACTGTTTTTGTGGGATAAACGGTCAAAAACCCTCATCGGCCGGCCCGCCTTGGGAGTTCCCGGAGAGGAACTTCGTGTCCCTGATGATCGGGGGGTAGTCGGGCAGGTCATCCGTACAGGTAGACCAGCCCGGGCAGATGCCCTCCACCAACCAGAGGCGATCGATCGCTCCGTGGATGCCCGCTTGGGCTTTACCACGCGGAGTGTCCTTTGCGTTCCTCTGGTTGGGAAAAAGGGAATTTTGGGCGTACTGGAAGTCCTCAACAAGTTCTCCAACGGTTTTACCGACGAAGACGAACTCACCTTATCGGAACTTGCCGGCTTTGCTTCTGCAGCGGTGGAAAACGCCCAGGAACATCAAACGCTGTTGACGGCAAATATGCAAATGGCAACTCAGGCCGCTGCAGAAGTAGAACTCGTAGGTTCCAGTCCAGCGATTGAGGCCATTCGCAAGATCATCCGGCGGGTTGCCGACACAGATCTCGCGGTGCTCATTCTCGGGGAAAACGGTACAGGAAAAGAAGTTGTAGCCCGAACAATTCATTTTCTAAGCGGCCGAAGGTACTACCCTTTTGTTCCCATCAATTGTGCCGCAATTCCCGAAACACTTGCAGAGAGTGAACTTTTCGGGCACGAAAAAGGTGCATTCACCGATGCTATTCAAACCCGGCCGGGCAAGTTCGAACTGGCGGGAAAAGGAACCCTATTTCTCGACGAAATCGGCGAGCTTACCCCTGCCTGCCAAGCGAAACTTTTGCGGGTTCTGGAAGACAAGACTTTCGTTCGTGTGGGAGGGAGTATTCCGCTGACATCTGAAGCGAGAATTCTCGCGGCTACAAACCAGGATTTGGGGGCACTGGTTCGGGAAAAGCGGTTTCGAGAAGACTTGTATTACCGGCTGAACGTAGTCACTATCGAGTTGCCACCCCTTCGGGCTCGGAAAGAGGATATCCCGATTCTGGCCCGATATTTTCTGCAAAAATTCTGTGGGCCTCTTCGCCGTCCGGTACCTCGGTTAACACCAGCCGCCGAAAAGGCTCTTTGCGATTATTCTTGGCCGGGCAATGTTCGCGAACTCCGGAATGCCATGGAACGCATTGCTTACCTGGTGCCCGGGGAAGAAATCGATGTTGCGGACATCGATTTCTTATGGGCCAGAGGAAGCCGGCTAGGATCCCTTCGTGAAGATTCGCTTGATAGAAGAATCTCTTCGATGGGGGAGTTCACAGGAAATCTCTCCGAAGCCACACGGCAATTCCAACGAAGGTTTATTGAAAATGTGCTCGCCGAAACACGAGGTAACCTCACGGAAGCAGCCCGAAAGCTCGGCTTGCACCGCTCGAATTTGTACCGGAAACTCCGCCAGCTGGGACTTCCTGTTCCCCGGGGGTGATGAATAGTGAACGAATTACGGAAGCTGAACAGGAATAGCGTCGCGGCTAGGAATGGTCAGCAAACTTAAATTGGCTGCTCAAACTGAAGTATCCCGGTCTTCGGCGATGGATTCCTATGACCTCCTCTTGCTTGGTCAAGCCGACCTCTCCCTGACGAGTTTCCGTTCCGCAACTCGAAAAGATCTGAGGAAAAAGCACAACTGACCGAGAAAGGTTCGGTGTTTATACTTGTGTACACCGATCTCATATATCCTGAGAAACAGCCGCTTTTTGGCTCTTCTGGGATCAGAATGACACTGCACTCCAGTTACCGCGAGCACATTTGTACGAAATTCGAGAATCACACTCCCAGCCCCACCCTGGAAGCAGATCCCTTTCCGTCGCAATAGTTTAGACACCAAGCGATTGGAAACTCTGAACTATCCGCTTCATGAAAAGGTAGGTCCAATGCATGGATAGTTTCCGGGTTGCTTGACTGTCTGGTGTGTTTTGCGGACACCGCTCCCACACTCCAGACCGATAATCCCAGGGGTTCCGATTAACCTTAAACCAGAAGGAGTCGTTAACCGAAAGTCACCGTCCTGAAGGTATGAGGAACAAGCACCAAGGTTTGCAGGCTTTTTCGGGGTAAGAGAATGTCAGATCCGTGGGAAAGGACGGGGAGTTTTCTACGGAGAGATACTTTGGAAGTTAGTATGGAAGAGGTTGGTATGGATTACCGGAACGGCCTGGGCCGCCAAAAACGCAGAAGCCCTCGGGGGGGTTTTAGCTCGTAACCATATTCCAAAAGTTCTCCGTTACTCTTCTGAAGCAGCTGACCAGCCGGATTAAATTCCATGCTAGTCTGGCGAATCACACCTCCTGGAACCTCCGGACTGATGGTGGCAAGAGTGATGCGAGTCCCTTTTTGCGTTCGCTGAGTCATTTTTACTTGGTAAGTATCTTGGATCACCGAGAGGAGCCGGCATGATCTTCCTGTAACTTCCCAAATCTGAGAGGAAACCAGCGAATTATCGTCGAGCTTCGTGGTGGCACTTTCCCGCCGGTAAACATACGGGGGAGAATCCCCGTAATAGAGAACTACCTCCGTTCGGGTGCTCGCTCCTTGGATCACCAACCTTTGCATTCGGCAGGAAATCCGCCTTTCCAAGAAAATCAATTCGGCTTCTCGGTCCTCCACCACCTGAATTGGGGAATCTAACACTTCTCCGTGAAATCCCTGCCGAACGCGTTGCACAGCCACGGGCATGGGTTTTCCGCCAACAATCATTTTGGGCTCGATCTGGAGGGTAACTCCCTCAATATCGATCCCCACCAGTGTGGTCTTTAGCTCGGTCTCGGAAAGGAGCGTACCCTCCGGAGAATAGGTTTCTGTAATTTCCTTGACCAAAGCCCACGCCCCCGGCTCAAACCGGCCCCAAGGATGATGGAGCCGCCGGAGCCCCCCCGCAGCCCCTTGCAACAGGCTCCCCCCAACCCCCAATCCGCTAAAAACAAGGAAAAAAACGAAGGAAACTACCCCCAAGAGATTAAACCAAATCCATTTACTCCTCTCCCAGGAGTTTGAGGGAAAAGAATTCTTCAAACTGGCCCTTTCCCGAGTTCTCCGGTGGGTACAAACGTTCCCGGCCGCGGCGGATATCAATCCGCCCGAAACCGACGGAACGCACACCCCAAACCGGGGCCTAAAGTTTTGGACGATTTTACGGAACATTGGGTTGGCCAGCTGTGCAATTACCCATGGATTACCGAAGTCCTAGTTTTCCCAGCCGCCCGAAACTCCCCCATGCCCCTGCTTCCATGTCCGTAGTTCGAGGAAAAAGCTTCCACATTTGCCCCA
>Ga0272449_1000922_pt1 | contig 32285 bp, 25 predicted proteins | sample YNPCB0241_FD_198679 | JGI IMG/M metagenome (GOLD analysis project Ga0272449, IMG submission 198679) | Hot spring sediment microbial communities from Yellowstone National Park, WY, United States - YNP-CB-024-1 | ecosystem: Environmental > Aquatic > Thermal springs > Hot (42-90C) > Sediment... | reverse complement strand
TCTTGCGGTCCTACGCACCAGGGACACTGTATTTCTCGATCTTGGCGGCACCTTATTGGCCCGGCTTTTGCCCACGGGGGCCACCTTTCTTAGGTTTTCGGCGAAATGGTGCCACAATCTACGTACGGCGTAAAACCGCCCTCAGACCGAGTTACCAGTGCGGCTAAGGGAAGATTTCTTCCCCTACTCTCCGGGAGTAGTCGCAACCTCAACTGTTGCCACAGGATTGGGGGTTTTTGTCGCCAGAAAAATTCGAAATTCTCGCTTTTCGGATTCTTCGCAATCGACGTAACACTTCTGGGGGGAAGCCTCCGGCGGTCTGGGAAAGAATACAGCTTTGGACTTGATTCTTCTGATGTGGCAGTGTTTCGATAAAAGAACGGGAATGGGCCGTCGGTTGAAAATCGGCAGATTTCCTGCGTTAGGTTGGCAAGCATGGGACACTCGGAATGGTATTTTAGCATCGACGGGCAGCAGTTTGGCCCTATATCCTCCAAGCAGCTTCGAGAGTTGGCCGCCACTGGGCGGCTGAAGCCCAGCGATCTTGTCTGGCGACCGGGTCTGAAAACTTGGGTGCCCGCTGCTAAAATCAAAGGACTCTTCCCTTCCCCTCCGGCTTTTCCCCACAGCCCTTCCTCCACCAAAGACCAGGTGCTCGTCCCTCATACTTCTGATAAGTCTGTGCATGAACCACCTTCGGGTGAACCAGCAACCGGCTTCGAAAATGCCGAGGGGAGGGCAGAGGGCTCGCTTTTAGCCGAGCCAATAGTGGAACCTTTGCCCTGGGATGAAAATGATGACCGACTACAATCCGAGGACCAAGCGGGCCTTGGGGATAGGGACCGGCTGATTCGTGGAGCGGGGGTTGGGGATACTGGAGCCTCAGAGGTTTTCGCGGGAAAGTCAGTCCCCCCCACAGCTCCTCTACCTTTGCAGCCACCGGGAACGCCGGGAATGCACTCATCGCGAGAGGTGATTTCTTTGCCCGTGGATGAGGTCGGCGTTTTCGTTTTAGGCCCCACCCTAGCTTGGACAGTGCCTTGTGTACGGCAGATGAACCGGGCGATGCCCCTCCTCTTGCTGGTTGCTCTTGTTGGAGGGGCAGCCTGCATAGGTCTGTGGGCCTTGGCGGAAATCATTACGTCGTCCGGGCGGTTCCTTCTTCCCGGCCTTGCCTGGGTAGTAGCGGCTGTCGGTGTTGGACTTTTGGCCTTTCCGGCTGCGGAAGCCCTTCGGACCGTTGCTAGGCTGGGCGAAGGAGTGAATCCCGCCCCGGTTACCTCATTTTCGGTGTGGACAGCAGCTGCCGCAGTTTGGCTCGTCGGATTTGCACTCTTACTTTGGAACTGCCATTTAGCCGACCGTTTCTCTGATTGGATTTTCTTGATCGGGGCGTTCTTTTGGTTTGTGTTAGGTCAATTTTCTGCCCTCGCCTTGGTGACGGCCTCTGCCGTTGGCCCAATGGTTTCTCCGAAGGAAACGCTGGTGGGAGGAAAGAACGATTCAGCCAGACCTGTCGCACAGTCTCTCGGTTGGGCCGCCCGGGTTTTGGGGCTGCTAAGCCCCGGGTGGGTGGGTATCTGTGCCCTTTGGGGAGCGGTGCTTATCTTCCATGGGCTACTACTGGATATGCCCGACCTCCTTGGTCAGGCACAGCATCATTTTGATCGATGGGGTGAACTGTCCGGCGGATTTTCGGAAGTCGAGAAAGGGATCAAACCGGACACGGTGCGGCTGACAGGTATTTTCCAACTTATTGGTGCAGCAGTACTTCCGTTTTTCTTGTCTCTTGTTGTCAGCATATGTCGGATGGGCTTCGAACTAAGTGCCTTACGGGATGAAAATGCCCGATCGGAGCCCGAGGGGTGAGGAAAAAAGGTTATTAGTTTTAACTGGTAGCCTCTGCCGGGAGTATTTGCAGGAACAGGAAGTATTACAACCGTGAAGCGGCAGAGGGGTGGGGATTGCAAACTTGGAGTTTTTTGTGGGCCATAGTGCCAGAATTTCCTCCCGGCAGCTCGTTTTGACCGCTTCTTGTGTTCATCGAGGGCTGAACTCTTCCAAAGGTATTGATGCTGTTTGGCTTTTTGCAGGGCAACATTATTCCCCCGGAGGCAACGGGTGTCCTAATCCCGGACCACCTTTTCGAAACAGGGCAGGAGATTTTTGTACGACAGTTCAGATCGCAACCTTCGGTTGACGCCGAATTAACCGGAATCTTCCGGAGGCTCAAGCGGATGAAATCGTAGCGGAGATAACTCTGCCAGCTTGGCTGCTTCCACAGCTTGAAGATACAACTTTTCCTGAGCACGGACGGGGTCGGGTCCTGGGGGAACCCGTTCGTAGGTGCCATTGGGCAGCAGCCGGTAAGCCTTGACATTATCAGCGAAATATATCTCTAGCATTTTGATCAGGCGGCGGCGGAGATTGGGGTCGGTAATCGGCCAAAGGATTTCGATTCGCCGGTCGAGGTTTCTCCGCATCCAGTCGGCACTGGAAAGATAGACCTCCTCATCCCCGCGATTGTAGAAGTAAAAGATCCGAGCGTGCTCAAGGTATCGGTCTACGATGGAACGAACCTCGATGTTTTCTGAGAGTCCCGGGATTCCGGGTCGAAGGCAACAAATTCCCCGGACGTTCAGGTGGATCTTCACACCCATCTGGCTAGCTTGGTAAAGAGCTTGAATGATGTCGGGGTCTTCTAGGGCATTGACCTTGGCCATGATGAGACCAGGGGAATCGGAAGCTGCCGCTGCCATTGCCTCTCGAGCAATCAGATCTAGGAAACGGCGTTTAAGCTGCCGAGGCTCTACTGTGATTTTGTACCAACGCGTTGGTTCGGAAGACCCCGTTAGCATATTAAATAGACTGGCGACATCTGCAGCAAGTTCGCGATCACAACTAAGAAAGCCGATATCGGAGTAAACCTTGGCTGTTTTCTCGTTGTAATTTCCGGTAGAAAGGTGTACATATCTTCGGATCCGGTCCGATTCCCGTCGCACAATGAGAAGGGCCTTTGCATGGATTTTTAAGCCAGCAATCCCGTAGATGACGTGGCATCCAGCATCTTCCAACAGGCGAGCCCAGTGGACGTTTCGGGCCTCGTCGAAACGGGCTTTCAGCTCCACGATCACGGTGACTTCTTTTCCCTTGGCGGCTGCTTCAGCCAAAGCTTGCACGATCGGCGAGTCGCCACTTGTGCGGTAAAGTGTTTGTTTGATGGCAAGCACGTTCGGATCTTCTGCCGCTTGTTGAATGAGCTGGATAATCGGCTCAAAACTTTCGTACGGGTGAACGAGCAAGATATCTTGCTCGGCGATCGCTTCCCATAGGTCCTGAGTTTGGTGAAAGACTGCCGGCACCTGAGGCGGCCACTCTGGGTAGCGAAGATGATGGAATCCAACCCTTTGGATGAGGGCATGAAAGCTGCTAGGGCGAAGGATCCCCGCGACTTCGAAAGTTTCCGAGGGTTGGAGCTCGAACCACGAGGCCAACCAGTTTCGAAGCTTTTCCGGCATTTCGGCCGAGACGTAGAGGCACACCGGCCGACGCCGCCGCCTCGCCAGCACAGCTTCTTCTACCGTTTCTAGAAGATCGCGGGCATCTTCGTCTTGGATAGCCACGTCTGCATCGCGAATGACAACGAAAGTCCCTGCCCCCAAAATCTTTTGCCCTGGGACAAGATCCTCGGCAAACTCGAGAACTACCTCTTCCAGTAAAGCAAATCGTTGAATTCGGTCGCCCGGCAATGCTACAAAGCGTGGGAACTGAGATGGAATGGGGATGGCGATGATTCGTTCGATGCTCGCATTGCCCCGGGTTGCCGACGTCCACAGTGCCACATGCAGTTGCTGCCCAGCAAGCAACGGGGCAGGATTCAGTTCCGTAATGGCCAGCGGTGTTAAGCTGGGAAGAAGTTCTGCCGCCCAATACGAGTGAAGAGCGGATCGGTCCTCCCCCCGCCAATTACTTCGCCAAACCACCTCCAATCCCTCTCGGGCCAGTGCTTCCAGGACCTCGCAGATCCCTTGTTGTTGCTCCCAAAGTAAACGACGAATTCTTTCTCTAATTCGGGCTAGTTGTTCTTCCGGCGTCAGCCCGGCAAGGTCCGCCTGACGAATGCCCGCTTGAATCTGTTGCTTCAGGCCCGCCACACGGATCATCAGGAACTCTTCCAAATTGGAATCGACAATTGCCAGAAACCGTAGTCGCTCGAGAAGCGGAACAGCCGGGGAAAGCCCCTCCCGGAGCACTCGGTCATTGAATTCCAGCCAACTGAGTTCCCGGTTAAAGAAAAGAGGTTCATCGAACCCCGGAAGAGATATACCTTGTACATTAGAGACACTCATTTCTGTTCCCAGATAACTGTTGGGCTCAATCTAATTTCAACCAAAGTGCCGCGGATTTCGAACCATACCTTTAACTAAGATCCTGGTTTATTGAAATGCAGATTTGCCCGATTTGTTAGTGGCCGCCCGTGGGAAGATCCACCCTTTGAGAAAGTGATGGTTGAGCTTCAAGCAACTGGTCCTCAAAAATTGTGAACATGGGCCGGCTTTGCCTCCGGTAAGCAGTCATGTCGCCCTTCAGCTTTCTTGGCTCGACACTTATTTGCAATTTTGGTATTTAACATTGCATCCGCATCGGACACCGAAGAAGACTACATTTCTTCCAGGCGGATCCGCAGACCGAAAATCTCTTCAAAAAGCCCCGCTTTAAATGCCATGGTTTGCCGTTCGAGAAGGCGATCCACAGGACTAGGGACAGTTATTACCAGTTCATCGCGAAGGCGTTTGATTCCAAGTTGCGTTTCTCGTGGCAGCTGGACCCGGGAGAGAGCATCCGCCACGCGAAGAATAGCCGCTAGCTTGTTAATAATCATCCTGGCTGCCTCTGGCAAAGACATATACTCCAAATGGGATGGTTTCGGGCCACTTCGCCGATGATATCGAGCCACATGAGCAACAATTTGTGTTTCCAGGCGATTAAGCCCGAAAATTTCCGTATTCGAGATAAGGTAGAAACTGTGTTTGTGATGGGCCTGACTACTGACAAATCCGCCGATCTCGTGAAGGAGAGCGGCTACCTCGAGGAGCAGCCGCTCCCGATACCCTAGTTGATGCTCGTTTTGAAGTTCCGTGAAAATTCGTACACACAGATCTCGCACAGTCCGGGCATGCTGCAAGTCGGCTCCGTAGCGAGCTGCGATAGCCTCGGCCGCCCGACGAACTCCTTCCGCTAGAAACGGGTCTTCCTGCCCTAAAAGTTTACGGGCCAGATCAAGGATAAGTCCATCTCGCATGGATACAAATGAGACGAACATTTCAGGAGAACCTACGCGATGGAGCAGTTGTTGATAGACGAGAAGGGCAGGAACAATTGTTTCGGCTTCCGCCAAGGGTAAGGCGTACTCTCGGCTTAGACGCTCTACGGAAAGGGGCTGGCATTTCTCCACGAGTTGGGCTAGGGCCTCTATGGGAACGCGATAAAGTTGGCTGAATGCGGTGGGGGAACCTGCCTCCCGAGCCGCAAATCGTGCGTCTGCTCCCACGGCTATCAATTTGCCGATGCCCGTGAAGTCGACCGTCCCTTCCAAAGCCGCAACCACTTTAGCAATGTACCGCCGAAGAAGAGCCCCAGCATGCAGGCGGGGTTCCTCCGTCACCCCTAAAAGCTCTTGCATGCGGATCGAGCCCAAACGGGCACTCCGAAAATTGTGAACCGTTCGGCCTTCTAGTACCGTCAGCAGAGTGCTCCCGCCCCCAACCTCCACCACCAGTAGCCGCTCTCCATCGCGGAAGAATTTGTCACCCAGGCTGTGGCAAACTGCTGACACCATCAAGCAACTTTCCTCCGCCGTGCCGATGATTTCCACATGCAGGCCGGTGGCCATGGAGACCCGATCTAGAAATGCATCGGCATTAGTGGCTTCCCGAACAGCACTGGTGGCCACCGCACGAACTCGGCGGGCCTGGTAGAGTTCCAACACCCTTCGGAAATCCCGCAGAATATTCACCGCGGAGCGGAGGCTTTCTGGGCTTAGTTTTCCCCGCCGAAAAGTATCGTGTCCAAGCCGGACTGCTCGCTGAAGATGCTCGAGCATCTCCACCTCGCCGCCGGGCAACACTTGAGCCACAGCCAGCCGGATTGCGTTTGAGCCAATATCGATGGCTGCCAGGGTCTGCGGGCTTTGATTCGGATTTGAGGCTTGGGATGAGTGCGAAGCCATTTTGGGTTACAAGTGCACGTTTTCAGGACAGCTAAGAGGTTTCGCAATAAACCCATTTATCCCCCGTTGCAAAGGTTCCGACGCCGTCCCCCAACCGACAAATGCGGAGGGAACCCAGACACTAAACGAACCTGTGATGGATATTCTCCATGTTTCCTTTTGAGAAAGGGCCGGGGGCCCGATTTCCTAGATTTTAGTTCCCGGGGCATCTCCACCCGTTCGGAAGTTGGCAGATTTCTCGCCCGGACTTTTCAACCCTGGACCCAGTTTCTGTTTTTCGGACATCCGGTTATTGCTAGTAACGCGGTGGGTAGGCCCGTCAACCATCAACCATTTTTCCTTGAGGCCTCTTTAAGAAGCAGCACGGTTACTAATGGCCGTCCCTTTCGCCGAGCGGGAGAAAGGCCGGTTGGGGAAGCCCGCATCTCCCCGTGTTTTTTGGACGAACGAAATTTGGGCGAATCACTTGGCCGAACTTTCTAGCCTTAGTACTTTTTCCTTTAATCTTACCGCTCGGGTTGAGAGATGTTTCCGGTTTCCGGTACAGTATTCCCGCCAGGGGTAAAGATGTCAGCACCTCCGGTCGCGGTAGGGGGCATCTCGTTCGCCTTCTCTGGCTGGGCCAGTCTTTGGGTGTGGGTTTTGCCCGCTAGGGGAGATCTGATTTGCGTTCAAGTCCTTTTCCCCACCGTCCTCGCGAATAAATAACCCCGTCCCCGAAGGCAGCCCGAGTATTCCAGTTGCAGGTGGCAACCGTCTCCCATGAAGCAGTTTCGTATATTTGTAGTAGGCGAGCAGTTTTCTCCGGCGGAGGTGTTTGGGGGTGTCCCCTTGGCCCCTTACACCCGCCACCATCTTGGTATGGGTCACTCGTATAGCATGAAACAAATCCGTACCCTGAAACGTTCCAAAGAGGGATTCATCCGGAACGTTTGTTGGAAGCCAGGTTCCCTACCGGCCCCAAAACCGGGGAGAAATTCAATCTTTCGGAATACCCCACCATCCTGGAATGTGTCCCACCCTTTCCCCATCATAGAGTTTGTGAATACCACACCGAGGTCCTACCACTATAGACTTCCGGTTATCGAAAAGTTTGTCAAACCTTAGGATTTGACGGTTGCCAACCTCCAGGATTCCTTTTCCAGGAAGAGCAGGGGATAGCCGGCCTGCAAAAATCCTTTATTTCCTTGGGGGTAGGCAAGATAACAAGTTACACTTATCAACTAAAGTTGCACCTAACTGACCCGATGGATGTTTGAAACCATTTCTCCAGCGTCTTTCCAGAAAGCTTCGATGGATAGGGAGGCACTTCAAAGATGATGCACGCAGATCGCAAACAAGAGTTGCCACCGACGTCTTTGTTAATTCTGTCCACCGCGAGGACTTCCTTGAAAGATCAGAAAAATTCTTCGGCTGGCTTCGGCCGAATTTTCGGAGGCCGTTTCACCTGGGTAGGAGGTTTCCTCGGTGCCTTGATCGCTTTTGGGGTGAATATTCCATCGTCAAGCCAGGAACGGTTCGGAGCTCAGGCTGCAGAGCCTTCCCCGGGCACGATTTCATCCGTCTTGGACCGGGCCACGATAGGGAAAGAACTTGTGCTTGCCGAAGTGCAGCGAGTGTGTGAATCCCGAATTGCCACCCTGGGGGACTTTCAGAGTCTTGAGGAGTGGGAACGTTATGCCGCTCAGCTTCGCCAAAGCATTTTGGAGCAGATTGTTTTTCGCGGGACTCCGCCGGAATGGCGAAATCCCTCCGTGCGGGTGGAATGGTTTGAGGAAATCCCGGCAGGAGAGGGATACCGAATTCGAAAGTTGCGTTACGAGGCCCTCCCCGGTTTGTGGATCCCGGCCATCCTATATGTTCCCGCAAAAGTAACTGGCAAGGTTCCGGCAGTTCTCAACGTTAATGGCCATACTCCTTTAGGCAAGCAATATCCGCCGAAGCAACTTCGTTGCATCCATATGGCAAAGCACGGGGTGATAGCACTAAACATCGAGTGGGTAGGAATGGGCCAACTCCACACCCCCGGGTATCACCATGGCCGGATGAACCAATTGGATCTGTGCGGGGTAAGTGGGCTTGCTGTTTTCTACCTCAATATGAAAGCAGGGTTGGATGTACTGCTGAGTTTAGAAATGGTAGATCCCAATCGGGTGGCAATGACGGGGCTTTCCGGCGGGGGTTGGCAGACGATTTTCCTAAGTGCTTTGGACACGAGGATAAAACTCAGCTGTCCGGTGGCGGGCTATTCTAGTTATCGCACACGGGTCTGGCATGCCAAAGATTTGGGTGACTCGGAACAAACTCCCACGGATTTTGCTGCGATGGCGGACTATACCCACCTGACGGCTCTGCTTGCCCCCCGGCCAGCCCTTTTGACTTATAACGCGAAAGACGAGTGCTGTTTCGAGGCTGGTTACGCGTTGGAGCCCCTCGTACAGGCTGCCCAACCAATTTACGCCCTTTATGGTCGACCTGAGGCCTTTCGGACTCACATCAACTATGATCCGGGAACGCACAATTACGAGCTGGACAACCGCCAAGCCTTTTACCGAATGTTGCGGGACTTCTTTTTCACCAAACCGGAGGATTTCCAGGTTTCTGAGGTGCCGGCCGAACCGGAGCTCAAATCATCCGAAGAGCTGATGGTACCCTTGCCCGAGGGGAACCATCACTTTAACAGTTTGGCCCTCGAATTCGCCCGCCATTTGCCGACAGAGATGGAGCCGCCTGGGGACCCGGAAAAATTCGCAAAATGGCAGGAGGATCACCGGAAGCAGGTGAGATCTACCATCCGATTCGAATCGTACGACGTACGACCTTATCAGATCGGCGAGGCGGAAATCCCGGAGGGGAGGGCCCGCCTGTGGCGGTTGGAGTTAGGTGGCAAATGGACTCTGCCAGCAGGGGAGTTCATTCCCGGTAGCAGCAAGTCAGCTCGGGAGGAAGTTCAAGGTGGGACCCTCAAGGGGGTGATCGTCGTGCGGGAAAATGGTGCCGCCTTAGCTCAGGCCGTTAGCCAGCATCTTTCCCAGGGAAGGCCCGTCCTTGCCCTTAAGCTCATTGGAACGGGTCCTCGACAGATTAACTTTCTTTGGCATCTGTTCTTGTCGAGTGTCGGCTATCGCACGTTGGGTTTGCAGGCCTCCGAGCTGGCGGCAGCTGCACGATGGTGGCGGCAGTCCGGAAAATTCGGCGAGATTGAAGTCGATGCGGAGGGAAAAAAACTCTGTACTATGGCCCTGCTTGCGGCAACTGTGGAACCCGAGGCAATTTCCTCATTACGTCTCGCACAGCCGATGGCATCGCTAAAGCAAGCAATTGAGGAAAATTGGTCGGTGGATCAACATCCGGAGGTGTTCTGCTTCGGGCTGCTAAAGGTGACAGATGTACCGATACTGATCGCAGCAATCGCTCCAAGGAAGATTGATATTGTCGGGGCTGATAGTCGTCTCCGTGACGCAGTGAGATCACTCGCCAGGCAGGATCACATTAGCATCCAATGATCCTTTGTGATGGGCGGCTCATAAGCGGGTGGGGAATCTATGGCTCAATAAGCTAATTCCTGACTTTCCGCTTGCAAGGCTCTGGGACTCCGCGACTTTGAGGCCCTGCGAGCGGAGGATGTATTCCCCAATTCCTTCCGGGTTATCCAGTGTTCGAGAAGCTACCTCTGGAAATCCTTGGAGAGGAGTTTCCTGCCTCTGGGGCGTTTAAGGCAAAATCTCTTCTCGGTACTACCAGATTGTCTCCAAATTACGAAAACGGCTGGTGTTGGTCGGGCCCGAGGGTTTTTCCAGACCATTTCACCACGGCTTACGGGACCGGCGTAAGGTACGAGTTTTGTTTAAGCAGCAAGCGGAAAAGGGCAAATCAGCCGTGAGTTTTTCTGGCTCAAAAAACCGTGGGCACGTCGGGCTAACAGGGGTTTTCTGTCACCGAATGAGTATCTGCAACCCCCGTAACCCAGACACCTCGGAGAAAACGGCTATTCACTTCAATCCAGGGGAGCTTCATTAATTTGAACACAGTTCCCAAAAAAAGTCCCCCGCAGCCTGTGGCTTAGCCACGGTCTGCGGAGGAGGTTCTGATTGCTCGGCAGAGCCAAAGAAGCTAATCGTCTAGCGGAAAAAAACCGATTTCAGACCCGTTCCACGGTTCATCTACACGTCATCGGCCGAACCAATCTCTGCCCGACGTCACCTCCGGTTAGCATCTTCGGCAACCCCTGGGAAATACATCCGGCCCAAGCAGCGGTTAGCGGAGGCTGACGGCCTGGTATTTCGAGCTTTGCTCCTGTTCTTTAACCCGTTTTTCGGCGATACTTACAAGCTGCATGGCCGCCTGAATCTCAGCGGGGGAATAAAGTGCGGCTTGCAACCCGCTTGGATGCCGATAGGACTGGGAGGCCAACTCTTGCCAACTTACCCCGTTGGCGACGTGCCAGGCAGCCAGCTGGGCGATTCGCTGAGGTACTACACCTGCGGCCAATGCCCTCACGATCTCCTGAACCACCTTGTTGTCGGTGTGCTCTTCGATTCTCTTTATCTGATAAGGAATTTGGGGCCGCGGGTCAGGTTTACCGTAATCCAAACACACGGTGGGCAATTTGAAAGTAGCCACTTTTTGTGGGGGGATATTCCAGATGCCTCCCATACCGCCCCAACCTCCGCCCCAACCACCCATGCCGCCCCAGCCTCCGCCCCAGCCGCCCCCAAATGCTTGGGCACCTCCCCAGCCGCCGTATCCATAGCCTCCGCCCCGCCGGCCGAATCCGCCACCAGCGTCCAATCCTCCCTCAAACTGAGCAAGTACAGGCACACCCACAAAAGCCGAGGGAAGCTTCACCCGCAAGGGCTTGTCAGTCTTGTTCTCTATCATTACCGTGCATTCTTTTGAGTCCTTCGGAATTAGCCGGACCTGAATCTGGCCGGCCTCCATCGCTGAAAACAAGTCCACCTCTTCAACACTTGCGGTGGTGGAGGCCTTCTTTCCTTCTGCAGCAACCGCGTGGGCAACCCACGCCCCTATCGCCATCGCCGCTAAGGTTATCAGAGCCCACCGAAGCAGCAAATGAGCTCTCATGAATTTGACCCTCCGCCTACTGGAAAAAACCCTTTTAGAAACCTAACTTTCCTAACCCGTCGAAATTTAATTTCGTGAAAGCTACGCCGGCTGATCCATCTTCTCTTTGTTTGTTGCGGCAACCTCCCGCCGGAATCCGTACAGAGGAAACATCCCTCCTTCTGGGGCTTAACGTGGACGAAATTGCCAGCACCTGGAATAAGCAGCTTTCCAAGTCGAGGATCACTGCATTTACGTATTCCGAAACTTATATTTAGGGGACCGGGGAGAGGGCTTAATCCTCAATACCTGGCCGGCTCCTGCTTAGGTCCCCGAATGATCACGTTTCCCTTATATCCAGCCTAATCCCGGCAGTCACAAATTCCAAGCAAAAAGCTGTCACTTTGCCCGCGGACTAATGGCCAAAAGCCATCCGCCCCTTTTCCTGTGTGAGGAAGAAGGTTTTTCCGCCTCGAGGCACGAGAATCGTTCCTTCCTAAATTTGGACTGCAAACGGGACAGGCCTTATTGTCATTATTGTCATTCTAGTTCAGCGGTTTGAACCGAGGAACGCAAAAGCGGGCAGTTCTCAGCCAACAAAATAGGTTTTTCGGGGAGGGATGCACGGCCCCAGAATTGCCGGAGAAAGTAGCCTGCCAGAAATGCCGGAATCAAACGAACCGGTGTTTGCCAGCTATGCCCAAACGGTCGCAAGGTCTATCTCGGACCTCCTTAGACCTTCTACCGATCTAGAGTGCAACCCCCACCCGCCAATCACGCGAAAGTCGTATTAGAACCCCGGAAGAATTTGTCTCGAGAGAATTAGCACTCCATAAGACACTCTATAAGAACCCCAATAACTGGCCAAACAAGTAGGAAACTATCGACCTATTGGGGCTGCATCTTTCTCAGGATCGGATTGTTCGTAGTTTCCTAACCGTTGTTTGGCCAAACCCCTTGAGGATTGCACGCTTTTAAGGCTCCGAACTCCCTTTAAGGTTTCGCCCCACAAAGCGGGCTCGGGGGTCTAAACGGGAATTGGGATTGCCTATTGACCGAAGCATCCCCATCCGGTTAAAACCGGGCCAGGTGGGAACTATGGATCGCAGGCTAACATTTCCGCTCCCAACATGGACCTGCCAGGGGCCACTGTCGTAGGGTGTTCGGGCCTTGTCGGCCGATCCCAAGCCACCGGGGCTCGAGATCAGGGGGAGAAAGATTCACGGTGGAGTTTTCGAGCGAGATTCGAATTTAGGGCCCCCTGGGCTCAGATCCACGTGGGCGAATGGCCACGATGATAACTCTTCGTTTAGTATAGATCGGTTAACTTATCTCCAAAGTGAACAAACCGTTCTCTGGGGATACGGGTACCCGGCAAGGCTGGGAGACTCCTCTCAGCAGTTTCTTAAGGGTGAGTAATTTGCCACTGGGCGTGGCACTGGCTCTAAGGAATGCTGGCAACTTTGATTCTTTTCACAAAGACAGGAGAAGTGCGGCACTTTTTCGGAAAGTGGTGGTTAACGTTTCGAAATCACCTTCGTAAGCGGGAAAGTTATGTTGGGCAGCAAGTTATACCCCCGCCATCGGTTGGGTGTGGTCAGCGGAAAGGCCTCAGGTTCGAAAAAGAAAAAGGGAGGAATGCTTCCAAAGGCCCTAGCCAAGCTAATTCAGGAAATTTGGGAAGGATGGGTAGACTGATCAAAAGAGGAAGGAAGTGATCCGAGCCGGAATGCCGTTTATGTGCCGGCCTAGCGCCAGAATAGCACTAATCGCAATATCAGCGACATTGATCAGCCCAGTTGAGGCACAAGCCCAAAAAGTTTATCTGCCTTCAAGTGGATCACCAACCTCTGGACCGAGCTTCCAAAGTTCGAGCTCCTTTGCCGGATCCGCCGGCATCGGGACTGTGGGCAGTAGTTCATCCAGTAACCCCGGTTCTGGAGTGCCCCATTTAGGTACCGCCCCAGGAGGAGGTACTGCCCCGAGTGGAACTACTTTGGGGAGTGGCTCGCGTTTGCCTCCCGACCCATCAATTGCACCGATCGCCGGCCAAGCGGGGTCGCCAGGTGTGGCAAATAAACCTGGCGGATCCCAGTTCGGAGGAGTCTCCTTAGCCTCCCAAGCGGGTGGAAGTTCAAGCATCCCCCCGGCTCCCTCTGGTGGGGCATCGTTGCCCGGAATTTCGCCCCCGGGAAGTCAGAGTACTCCTAGCACAGCTGTGCCGCCTAATTGGGATCCCTTTGCCCCCCCTGGCACCATGCCGCCGCCGGGACTATCGACCCAAACCTCGTCGGGAATTTTCCCCGCAATTGGGGAAACGTGGAACCAGGCGAGACGTTTTTTGGAAGTCGTGGCTATAGATGCCGTTTGGATGCCTGGAGATGGGGGCAAGGAATTGGGGCTCACAGATGTCGAGCTTACCGCTACGTTCAGCGTTCCGCTGCGGGATTTGCGTTGGCCGTTGCTTATAACACCGGGTTTTGCCTTCCAGTTTTGGAATGGGCCTGAAGGACCGCCTTGTGAACTCCCGCCGCGGACTTACGAGGCGTTTCTGGATGTACAGTGGTATCCGCAGGTAAGCGAAATTGTGGGGGCAGAACTTGGAGTTCGTCTTGGGGTATATTCGGATTTTGAGGAGTGGGTGGAAGAATGCCTTCGCATTCAAGGCCGGGGATTGGGGGTTATTACCCTTTCTCCGGATTTAAAGCTCAAGCTGGGGGTTTGGTACTTGGATCGGAACCGCATCAACCTTTTGCCGGCAGGGGGGGTGGTTTGGACACCTACCTCCGATGCCCGCATTGAGGCGATCTTTCCCAACCCGCGAATAGCCTTACGTTTGCCGGGATACAGCACTGTGGAGTGGTGGTTTTATTTCCGGGGTGAGTACGGCGGGGATGCTTGGGCAGTGGATCTGGATACCCCGGGCTATGGGCCCCATCCTTACGAAGTCGATTACAACGACATCCGAATTGGAGTGGGGGTGGAGTTTACCACCGTTCGACAGTTGAAAGGACTGCTGGAAGTGGGAGGAGCGTTTGGCCGGGAGATCTTCTACATAGAGCCAATCGGCCAACCGCCGATCCCCACGTTTCGCCCGTCTTCGACAGTTTTCTTTAGGGGGGCTCTGGCCTATTAAGGCGTTAGCTTTTGGATGATCTTCAGCCGGGGAGCAAGTTATGAAATTGCTAGTAATTTCGAGAGCGAATCTTCTTGCATGTACATTAGGATAGGATCCCAAGGTTGTCCCCAGCAGATTTTAGAGGCTCCCGCTGTATTCCACTTCTTTTTGTGGCTGTGGGCCTGGGTTTTACGCTTTGGGCTGCCGATACTTTTATTCCTCCCGGCGAGATCAGGTTTTTCGCAGTATCCCCTGCAATTGCCACCGGCCGAGCCGGAAACTATTGTCTTGGGACCAAGCGAACCCGTCATCTACCTGGGCGGGGAAGGGGAGGAAAAGCCTTCCGCTGACTTGGCCGAACCAAGAATCTCCACACTCCTAGCTCAGCCTATCCGACCTGGTGTCTTCCAGCGGCTTATCTGGCACCACGCTTGGCTTGCCCCTGGGGGCTCCGAAGAGATTGGTTTCTTCCAATCCGAATTAAAGTCCGTTTGGGGACTGCCTTTTCCCACCGTTGAAAGTCCTCTTGTGTTAACACCCGGGTTTGGAACTTATTGGCTTGAAGGCCCCGAGGTGGTCGAGCTTCCGCCACGCCTTTTTGATTTGTACCTTCAGGCCCGGTGGCTTCCCACATTGGCACCCCGGTGGAAGTTGGATCTGGCTCTAACCCCAGGCTTGTACGGGGACCTGGAGTTTTGTGACTCCTCAACATTTCGCCTGGCAAGCCATGCGGTAGTGGTTTTTCAGTGGTCTCCACTGCTCATTTTCAGTGCTGGAATTGCATACTTAGATCGGGAAGATGTCAATCTTGTGCCAGTGGCAGGCGTTGTTTGGCAGGCCCGGGAAGATTGGGTCTTCGAGCTCCTGTTGCCCCGACCTCGGGTGGCAAAACGGCTAGATTGGGGGTGGTTACAGCGACCACAAGCCGAGAATTGGCTGTATGTGGGGGGAGAATTTGGTGGTGGGACGTGGTCTGTTGACCTTACAGGAAGCGGTCGCGATGTGGTGACTTATCGAGACTTCCGCATACTTGTGGGCCTTGAGCAGCGAGCTCCACTGCGTCTTTCGTGGCGGGCAGAAGCCGGTTACGTCTTTGGGAGAAAGCTCACGTACGAAAATCTCTCCGCTCGACTCCATCCTGATGACTCGGTTGTCGTTCGCTTCAGTTTGACCTACTAAAAGCTTGCCTTCCGAACCTCCCCCGGGTAGAGTGGGCGGAGGTTCCTTCAGGACATCTCTGTCGATCTTTTGGAAAAAAACAAACCCCCCGGAGCGTTAGGATTGACCTACACAGGCAAAGAGTTCGCAATAGTATGCAGGTGGACTTCCTGTTGTCGTGAACTGCTGGAAGTGCGGCTCGATTTCCCGGGGAGTTGCGAATGTCTGGCGTTTCCAAGCCGGCTAGTTAAGTTTTAGGTTCAACAAAGTCCATGCGGTTATGGGCTGCAATTGACGCAGCCGGAAAGGTCTTAAAAGTAACTTTCGACCAATATGTCAACCTTTCGGAAGCGGTAAGGCGATCCGGTGACTAACATTCGATCGACCCCTCGGAAATTGCTGAGAGTTTTGGGTTCTCCTCATGATTTGGTTTTAGCTGGAGAGGACTCGCGGCTGAGTGGAGAAGGTTCTTCAAGGTTTTTTGCAGCAGTTGCCTTGTGAAGGGGATCCCACCATGAGATTGGTCAGGCAGTTTCAACCTTCTGTAGTGGTTTGTCTGATACTTTGGGCGGTCTTTGGGGGGGTGCCAGTCTGTTGGGCAGCGGACGGGCAGGCTGAAACAGTGGGAGCTCGCGAGATTTCCTACGCGGAATTGCGGGACCGGATTTACGGCGGTTGGCTGGGGATGTTAATCGGCGGCATCGAGGGGCTGCCGCATGAGTTTAAGTATCGAGAGAAACCCAGGGATGAACTTCCGGAATTTACGTTCCTTGCCAAGGGGGCTCGCAGTGACGACGACAACGATATCGAGTGGACCCATTTGTGGTTCATGCAGCAAGAGGGGGTGCTTTTGCTGCCCTATCGCCGGATTGCTGAGATTTGGAAGGCCAACATGAATCAGGGGATTTGGCGGGCCAACAAGGCAGCTCGGGACTTAATGGATCAAGGATTGATTCCCCCGGAAACGGGCAGTTACCCCCGGAATCCTCATGCGTGGTACAACCTCTCCGGTCAGTTTGCGACGGAGTCTTACGGATTAATTGCCCCGGGCATACCACGGAAGGCCGCCGAGCTTGCCCTTCATTATGCCCGGGTCGCTGTCTCGGGCGAACCCCTCCAGGCAGCTCAGTATTGGCCCACTGTAGTGAGTTTGAGCTTCTTTCACGAAGGCAGCATTGAGGAACTTCTTCGGAAGGGCCTGGCGGCCATCGATCCCAAGAGTGCCCTGGCAGAGGCCGTCCGGCATGCTTGCCAGGCATTCCACCGGCACGGCTCGGACTGGAAGGCAGCTCGCCAAGAAATTCACGAGGTGTGGTTGGTCGAGCGGAAGTGGAACGATAATTCCACCCCCCTTAACGGAGCTTTGGTGTGTCTAGCCCTCCTTTACGGAAATGGCGATTTCTATAGGACCTTGCAGTATGCGATGGCGTTGGGCCATGATGCCGACTGCAATGCCGCCACCGCAGGTTGCGTGGTTGGGGTCCTTCGGGGGTTATCCAACATTCAAAAGTTACCCCAATATCGAGTTGTGGATCGTTATGTGAACCGAACTCGGCCCCAGCTGCCCGCTGAGGTTTCTATTACCGATCAGGTCGAGGTACTGTGCCGCTTGGCCCTCCGATGCATCCGCGAAAGCGGTGGCCAGGTGATCGAGGAAAATAACTTACCCGTACGTGTGATCATTCCTAGTCAAGAACCAGCGATCGTGGAATTTCTTCCCCCTGATGCTCCCCGTCCCCAGTAAGAGGGTGAAAAGCCGACCAATGATCAGCCAGCGGTCGGGGAAGGGGGGGAGGATTCTTCGGAGACCTCCGGGGGATTCCCGGTAGGGGCCGCCTCTTCTCTGCTTAACGCGGGTGTTTGCGGAGGGAGCGAAGCCCCGACTTCGGTTGGCTCCGATCGGGAGATCATTTGCGGGCGAAGGCTTTCCCCAAGGTTCACTCGCCAGCGACGACCTTCGGCCTCGATTTCGGCCGACCGGAGTTCCAGTCTGCGAACCCGACCCCGAAGAAGCCCGATTTGGAACTCATCCCCCTCGCGAAGGACATAAATCCGGCCTTCTGTACGGCTGAGGACCCATGCTTCCAGCCGACCTGGTGGTCCCACGATCCCCGTCAAAAACGCAAAACGACTTGCATCGAAGGGAGGAGGCGGCGGTGGAGAAGGCGGCGGGGTCGGCGGGGTACTCACCACGGGCGGACGGCGTTCCGGAGGTGGTGGGGGAGAATACGGAGCAAACAAGTTTCGCTGGGCTAATGTCCTGGTGTAAACATTAACATCGCCTGCCGAAAGATTCCGGGGGGGCCGGCTCGGTAAGGTATCGCGTCGTAAAGCATCCCGGAGCGAAATCGCCTCGACACTTGCGTTTACTTCAATCAGCTGAGAGCGTTCTTTTGGTTGGATAGCAAGGAGCCGAACCCGATGCAACCAGTCGGTGCTGTAGAACTTGTACAAAAACCTTGCAAGGCCTTCCCAGTTTGTGTCTGCCTTCAAGGTGAAACGAAAACTGTGGTAAGAGCCAACCGCCCGAGACTCCCCTATGTCAAGAAAGGCGTTTTGCCAACCCGCTTCCTTGGCAGTCTCTAAGAGCCAATTTCCATACAGCGAGCGAGCCAACGCTAGATTGCTTGGCAGGGACCGTGCTTTAAATTCCTCCAACTGGGCTTCCAGCTTTTTCACGCGTGCCAGCCGATTTTCCAACCTCTCTACCTGTTGGCGGAGGTTACCCCGAAGTTGCCGGAGTTGACGCCCCGTTCCCAATAGCTCGGATACCACGACCCGAGCTGCCAGGATGGCGAGCAGCACTGCGGTGATCGCCCCCAAGATAATTTCCCGCCGGTTCAGACCCATCATCACTGTGCCCCAGGTGTCCTGATAATTGCCCGGGATCCACGTGCGGCAGGAGTCCGTGCCGCCGATGGCTGCGGTGATTTTTCCGCCGGTCTTTCGATACGAATCCCCGAACGGAACTCATACCGATACTGCTGAGGATTTGGAAGTTCGCTCTTGCTCTTTCCCATTACACTGCGGTTTTCGCCTTGGAGGTTTAGCTCGGCCTGGCGGATGGCGTCTAACGAGCGTGCTAGGCCATCGAATTCGATTTGGCTTGCTTCGTTCCCCAGCGTGCAGCGAATTTGGCGAAGCATCAATTCTTGAGCTGGAGGAAGGTTGGTGGCCAGACGATGCAATTCCTCCAGCCAGTTGACCGATTCGCTTTCCCACTGGACCAGCTCGGAGACCATAGCGTCTAAAGTGCCAGTTTGCCGGTCACGAGCTTCCAGGGTTTTCAGCCGATCCTGAAGCTGCCGGATTTCCTCCCGAAGGGTTAAATCGTGCCAGTATCCCCAAATGATGATTCCCCCGAGGACAATGGCAGCTACACTCACGGCTACCAGGATTTGCGGTCTACGACTGGGAGGTGCCGGCCGTTTGCGAGGATGCAAAAAGTCCACTGCAGGAGGCAGTTTCCCCGCATACTCCTCCAATGCTCCCAACAGCGGGAAAAACTGCCCGAGCTGGTCGGGTTCAATCGTCTGTACAGCCGCCGTCAGCGGTGGCCACGGGGTAAGATCCCATAGATTGATTTCCTGCCGTAGATCTTGGCGAAGGCGATCCGCCAAGGCGGAAAGTTTTGGGCCAGCACCGCACAGGACCACTGTCTCTACCCGGCGAGCACCCAACAACCCCTGGGCTGCCGCAATCGTGCGACGGATTTGTCCCACAAGATCTTCGACGGCTTGGTTGTCTTCCAGGGGATCCCCATGAAGCCGGGTGCATCGACTCAGAAGTATTCGGTTGTCCAGAAGTACAGTTAAATCCACCTCATCAGAAAAGATTCCCACCAGTAGCTCTGCCCCCGCGGAGACGGCACCTTTCTGCCGGAGAAACATGGAGCCAGCAGCAAAGGGCCGAATGCTTATAGATGCCAGCCGTAAGTGGCAACGATTGCAAACCTCTTGAATCCGCTCAAGTAGCCGCGGAGGCAGTGCCACTGCCAATACGCTTCGCGGCTGGGTAGGATCGCTGTCGAGCGGGTAAAAATCAAGAGGCCAGTTTTCCTCCAGCGACGTAAACTCTCGCGAGGCCTGGAAACGGACCATATCCGGCAATTCTTCGTCGGGTGCCGGCGGCAGCGTGAGCTGGCGGAGTTCCACGTGAGCTCGGCTGACAAGCACCACTGCTTCACAGCGGGGTAAGGACAGGCCAGATAGAAGTTCCCCAATGCGGTCGGCCAAGGCGGCCGAAAGAGGTGTATCCGGCAGATCCCGCTCCTCCGCAGGAGTAGGAAGGTTAAAACTCCATATCCGTTCCACGTGCCAGCCGCGGGGGGAGGTCCGAGCAAGGACCACCCGCAACTGTTCGGGATTCCATTCGAAGGCTACCACTCGCCGAAATGCCATGGGAAACCTCTGTCCCTTGGGATCTCACGAGCTAAAATCGCCCGTGGTGCACTTTTTGTCTCGTTCCAACTTTCTGGGCTACGCTCGTTGCCTTACGCCCTTGATACCTGGAGCCCACGAGGTAGGTGGTTCTAGCCGCCGAGTTTGGTCCCTTCGGCACAAGGCCTTAGGCAAGGCAGAGTGACAGTGCCTCACGTTGACCACAAACAGCCGAAAGTGCTAACAGCCGTAGGTCCTCAGTTTCGAAATTCTTCCATCGTTCCGTTAGCCCGATCCCTGATGGGACTTCTCTCGCGAGTTCTTCCCGCCAGAGGTCCTGCGAATGTCCTAGACAATTCACACCACTTGAGGTTAAGGCCCGATTTGTCGCTAGTTTTTCGTGAGGTGTGGCCCTACACTTCGGTAGCTACGACCACTTTGGATGCTCGGCAAAAATTCTTACGACATTCTGTCCGTGTCCCCCTTTCTTCATTATTCCTTCCCCCGCCCAAACTGTCGAATGAATCCCGGCAAATCCTAAGTGAAGAGCTTCCTTGGGCTGAGATCTGGACTCCTTTTAGATGCTCTCCCTGTAGGATAGCCAGACCGGCAGGCAAGGTTCGGCGGGCCAATCCTGCTTTCGGTTGTCCCGAACTAGGAGCACGACGAACTAGTAGTTCCAAATTCCAGGCCTTTCCCCTTCCCAGCCGAAACCCAGGTGGGTTAAATCACGCCAAAAGACTACCCGGGGCGGTAATTTACGTGCATCTAAAATGGCCTCCATTCGGGAAAAAGGTCCGCCTCCGTCGAAGTAACCCACAACCTGCACTCGGTAGATACATCCGCGGGCACATATAAACGGCATTAGCGATTTCATTTCTTGTAGAGACACTATCCCTTCCTGGAGGATCCATGTTTCATATTGGAAGTAGGTGTCGGCCTGGAGCGGGTCCTGCGGTCGACGGGCGAGAATTTCCTCCACCATTTCCTCGGTCATTCCGGGAATTCGGCGGAGGACTGCCCGGGGGGCCAAATTGATGTTAATCCTCCCGAAAAGCACTGGCGACTCCACCGCGGTCAGGTTTTCCATTAGAAGAGGTAAGTGGACAGCCAATGAGGCTGGATCTTCTTGGCAAGGAGATAGAAGGATTTTCGTCTCCTCTTCACCGGCATAACGCACCCTTACTCGGGCCCCGATTAGATCCAAAATCGTGGAGATCCGAGTTCGAGCTGGCTGCGTGAGGTCCAATTCCCCGCTTGGTTCACTCTCGATCTCTTCCTCGGCATCACTGTCGTCCCCTGACCTTTCTTGAGAGTTGTTGCTGGCCCCTCGGCTCTGATTTCTGCCGGAGTTGTCCCCTTGCTCCTGTTGCCGGTAAGCCACGATGAAGGTAGCCCAGTGGGTTCCTAAAGTCTCCTCTAACTCGGTATACAGAGATTCAAGATCATCTTTATTCACGTAGATCTTGGGGGTCCCGTCAGAGCGAAGATTAAGCTCCATACTCCAAAGGGTCAGATAAGCCGCCCAGCCCACCTGTGCTTCTTCATCGAAGAGGCCAACTTCCGGGGAAAGGCTGGAGGAGCTATCTTCCGCATCAACCACGCCGTTGCGATTCACATCGGCTCCAAACAGTAAGGTGGGCGTCACTCCCCGAACTAGGAGGAGTTCTTCGATGGTTTCCAGCGGACCGTTCTTTGGCTGATAAGGCGGATCCAAAGTCAGGTAATATTCCGCTTCGCAGCCGAATTCCCGAGGTTCGTCATCCTCGTCCATCCAATCCAAGATGGCATCGGCGACGTCTTCGGTCATGCCCGGCAAGGCCAAAAGCAGTTCACGGCCTATACCGGGGATCTGTTTGTCCATAACCAGGAGAGCGTTGAGGTTGAGTCGGGCCGATTCATCTTGGATCCCAAAACGTATCCCCGAATAGTAACCATCCTGCAAATTCGGAGCGATTACCGTAAAACGGCCCCGCCGGTGTGGATCGGCATCGTCTACCACTAGTCGTTCGCTCCAGAGGGCGGGGTTATCGTACCAGCCACCGGCTTGGGTTTGTGTCTCCGCATCCAGGGAAAGAAACATTCGAACGGCGTCAATGCCGGACAGGGCCAGCTCGCGTGCTTGGGCCTTTCGCAGGGAGATTTGGGCTGCCTCGTATTCCACGAGCATAAGTTCCGAATAGGTCAGGGCCGCCAGGCTTAAAACCGGCACCACCGCCAGTACCAGGACAAGCACCATCGCCCGCCACCGTGGCCTGGAAAAACGGCTAGTCTGTTCGGAGCTTTTTGAACGGCTTTTTTGGCTGGGCACGCTGTGCCTCCCCCTTATTCGACACTTTTATGATGTTTTTCCCGGTATTCGTTCCCCCCTGAACGGAAAGTTAGGCACATACCATCACCAGGTTGAAAAACCTCGACGTAAGTCACTTTTTATGCCAACCTGGTTTGCCCCGTGGATAAAGCCTTGTTGCTCTCGGATAGCCCCGGCCTTCTTTCATTCCGTGGGCTCGCTTCCTTCGGACTCACCTGTTGGATTCAGTCCCAGTGGCTTCAGCCGAGGCCGCTCTGGCAGAAGGCAGGTACACCACCAACCGATACAAAGTGTTCGGTTCGGTGATTACTTCCTCAAGTAAGGTTGCATCGGCCGCTTCTGGCTGGGAAAGACTTCGGGACATATCGAGCCCGAGCACGATTTCGATAGCGACGGGCAGGCCTCCTTGAGCCTCGCTATCCCACGAGTCGTACCACTCTGTGCCATCGAAGTACCAAAACTCCAACCATACTACTTCCGGAGCAATGGGCCCTGTAGCACGGACCTTTTGATCCAAAACGTTTTGTTCACTAGCCAATGCTCCGACCGCCCGGTCAACTTCGTCTCTGTATAATCCCCAGCCCTCTGGAGTTACCCGGGTGTGGGAAATGCTCATAGTACTCCCGGGGATCATCAACCCGTAAAGTACGGTTTTAACCTCGCTGAGTCGGTTCCAGAGCCAATCGGTTCCCAGAGAGCTTTGGGAAGTCAGGTATGCATCGTAATCCTCGGCCCGCGGGAGTCGGCTTACATCCACTTGCAACCAGTCCGGTCCGCCATAAAGCCCCGGAACCGAGCGAGGCACTCCCAGCGTTATCTCTTCGGTTTCGTCTTCAGCTTCCTCTGTCTCACCCCCGGTATTGGAAGTATGTCCCGGCGAAGTGCTTCCGCCGGTCGAGGTTGAAGATCCCGAAGAAGAGCGATCACTCCCGCTCGAGCTGCCGCTGGCTAAGCTCGCAAGATTAGACAGGTCGAGGTTACCTGAGCTTTCCCGTAGGACTGCGGTCAGGGTCCGACCTAAACTTTGTACATCGATCGACTCAGGCGGCACAGCTCCGCGAATATCATCCGCGATTCTTTGGAGAAGAACTCTCGCCAGTTGGGCTTCTTCCACCCGCTGCCGACCCAGATGGGCCACCCGCAGGTGGAGATCGATTGCCATCGCTAAGGCACCTAGCAGCACCACTAAAAGGCCGAAGACAAGTAGGATTTCAAGAAGGGTAAAAGCCCCCCGGGAGGATCGGCGAACGTATCCCGGAAGATCGGGATCGATCCCCCATGGGGACCACCCAGGCAAACGATCCTCCCCCTCAGCCGGGATTCGAGTCTGCCCCACCCGGCGAATGCTACCTTTCCTTACTCCACTTGGGACGAATATGCCAATGGCCACTGACTTTCTCCTGCCCACGAAACAGATTTGGAGGGAACTCTCCCCAGTTTTTCTTCACATCTTCTAAAAAATGTGCCTCGGCTTTTCGGGGTGATCCTCACTTGCTCGATTTGCCGAGAGAGAACCTCGGTTTTTCTCAAACCCACACGGTGGTCCTCCTGAATTTGTGAAGGTTCGCTTCAGCTTTGTGATGCGTTGCGTCAGACTTGGGATGGTTCGCTCCAAGGATCCTCCAAAGGAGCATAAAGATGCGAAGTTTCATGAGTGTGTTTCATGATTGTTTAGGTTGTGCCGATCGGATCCTTGATGCATTGACTTACCAGGCAGTTTTTACTTTCGTGGCTTGGGTTTTATCAATCACCTGCGAATGACCTCGGAAAAAACCCTTTCCCGAAAGCCTTCGGCAAAACTTATCCTTCAAAACCGGGAGACTGTCCCCGGGAAAGCCCTTGTTATCGCCGAGACGAATTTCGTTCCTCGCGGGAGTTTGACTCCGGCGGCCGCGATGGCGGCGGTGTCGGTGCGGCAGCGGGGGGCGGTCCCGAAGGAGCGGAAAATTCTGGCGTTCCGCCGGCGGCGGGCGGGGCGGGACCCGAGGGGGCAGAAGCCTGGCCACTACCCGAAGGCGTTCCCGGCCCTCCCCCCTGTTCCCCGCCTTGGGAGGCGGTGCTTTCTCCAGTACCAGAAGATCTTCCTGTCGATTCGGAACTCGCCGTTGTTGCCGAGCTAGCTTCCGCCACTAAATCTACCTCGGTGACTGTGGAGGGATCGACCATCCACCGGACCAATGTACAGCGAACTGGTCGCTTTTCGGGCGGAAGATCCTGCTCGACAGTCACTCGAACCTCTATCAGCCCTTCCACGTCTAACGGAGCAATTTCGATGGAGTAAAGCCATTCGGGAGATTGACCGGTTTCCAACGAAGCTCCCGAGATGGGCTCCGCTGGTTCAATGCCCGCCAGAATTTCTGCAAGCTTGCTTTCGCATAGAAGTTGAGCTTGGGCCAGGTCACGCGTTCGGCCGGCATTCCACATAGCCGTCCGAGCAACCTCCGACAGAATGGCCAAGGCCCCCGCCAGAATGGCAAGAGCGAGGATCACCTCCAGAAGCGAGAACCCATCAAGTACAAACAGCGGTTGAAAGAGCCTGGGCCTTCCCCCTCGCTTCAGCCCCAGGGCACAAGAACCCTTGGATGTGCTGAGCCAGATCTGTGCAGGGAAGGCCGACAATTGCAAGGTTTTCGGACTCATTAGTGACCACATGTTCATTTACTCAATGGCCCCAAAAGGAAGATGATTCCGACCGAGTGATGTTGCCCACTTGAACCACTCCGGTCAGTCCGCGAAGCCAGACTGTAATTTGCCGTCCTTGATCATTTTCCAGAGTGACCTCGGCATCGGTTGCTGTCCCGTCGGGGAAGAAAATGATCGCCTCTGCCCAGGCGAAGGCTCCCGGTCCCAGCACAGCGGTCATTTCTTCCACTACGGCTTCCGCCCGAGTATCCCTTTCTGAAGTGCCACCCACAAAGATGACCCCTTCAGGAAGAGTTTTTTCTGCAGTGGTCACTGCAATTTCGGCGTCCCAAGCTGTCCCTTGGGAGAGTGGAACATCCCAGCCACCTTGAATTGGGGCGGTTGCCAAGACCGAACTTCCCCACGGTTCTACGGTGTAACGACTTTCCCCGGGCACAAATCGAAAGACATAAGGGGTTTGATCCTTTATGGCTGCCAGCCGGGCCCGGGTCCACTCCACCCGGATTTGTTCCGCTGCAGCCCGCAACCGCTGATTGGCAAGTGGGTACCGAAGAGCAGGCCACGCCAAAGCCCCGAAAACCACCATCAGCGATAAAACCAACAATACCTCGACCAGGGTAAACCCCGGCCGAATACCCTGCCGGTTACCCTTCAGGCGGGGTTTTGCGGAATGGTGCTCGGCCGCCACCAGCACAAGGCCGATTTCCGCCCGGCAATTCCCTCTGTTTTCGTGACGGAAAAGGAAGGTCATGGAAGGAGATCATCCAAGAAGGCCTGGCCGAGGTTTGTCCCCGCTAGGAACAATCGCGAGAAACCGCTTCCCGAACGAATAACTAATGCTGACGGTATTCCTCCGCTTGAGCAACTTACTGTTGCCAGCTACCAATATCATCGTCCGTCCCGTTAATCCCATCTGGCCCAAAGGACCAGATATCCGGCTGACTCGGATCATACCGGCCCGGGTATTCGTACTGGTAGGGATTCCCCCAAGGATCCAGGGGTACTTCGCTATCCAAATAGGGCCCATTCCACCGAGTGGGATCCGGTAGATCGGCCGGCGGATATCGCAATGCTTGAAGCCCTTGGGCTGTGGACGGATAATCGCCAATGTCTAGCTGGTAGGCATTCAAAGGAGTTTTGAAAGCCTTGATCTGGGATCGGGCAGCATTGATATAAGCCCGCCGCTGAATGGGGCCGTATGCGGTGACAGCAATCGAACCGATGATCACAAGAATCACCAGCACAAGCAGGACTTCCACCAAGGTGAAAGCCCCACCTGTCCTTCCGGACCGACGTTCTCTTTTCTTCCCCGACGGTTCTTGGGGATGCCTTACCCCGGTGCTGCCCTGCCGTCTTCCCTGAGGACCAAAAGCAAACCCGAGATTTCTGTCGCTCAAACTCCGAAGGCTTCTTGCGAGGCGGTTCATAACTTTTCTCCACAGATACCTGCGGAACGGATAGTGATCTCAAGATTTCAGCTTCTCAGAAGTTTGACCGTCACAATCTCAAATTTTGTAGAGTGACGCAACCACTCTAGAGCATGGCAAACAAATGCGGAGTGACTTTTCCGTTTATGCTCACCCAATTGCCATACTCATCTTTAGCATGGGATAAAGCAAGGCAATTACCAAAACCAACACCACAGAGGCAATAATCATCAGCATAATCGGTTCCAATAGCCGGACTGCAAGCTCAAGGAGCCGCCATGTGTCTCGCTCCAACGTGTCGGCGATATCCAGGAGCACGGAATCCAGGGTATTGGCCTGTTCGGCTACAGCAATCATTTCCACTACCGTCGGCGGGAAATACTTGCACGCGGCGAGGGGCGGAGCGAGCTCTTTTCCCTCCGTGATATCTTGAGTTGCTTTTTGGATGGCCACTCCTAAAAGGCGGTTACCAGTGGCCGTGCTTGCAATTTGCAGAGCCCGAACAATTGGTACGCCGTTTCGAAGAAGGGTACCTAAAACCCGACAAAAACGTGCCACCGCAAAATTCCGGAAAATATTTCCCACAATGGGAAGGCGAAGTTTCGTTCGGTCCACCCACCATCTCCCGGAGTCAGTCCGGCACCAAGTCCGGAATCCCCAGATGCCCCCTGCTAATGCCACAAGGATTATGGGACTCCACCGTTTCAGCTGGGTGCTTGTGGACAGCAGAAACTCAGTAATCCACGGCAGTTCGTTTCGCTGGCGGAGACTCTCAAAAAGTGGTTCAAACCAGGGCACAAAAAAGACCATCAATCCGACGGTCACCAGTGTGCCCAAGACCGCCAGCAAAATCGGATAAGCCATTGCCCCAAGAGTTCTTTTTCGCAGGTCCTCCTGGATGGCTGTGAACTCGGCTACCCTAGCCAAGGATTCCTCCAAGAAACCGCCTTCTCCGCCGGCCCGGACCATGCTTACAGCCATTTCCCCGAAGACCCACTCGTATCGGGCCATCGCATCCCCAAGGGATGCCCCATCTTCCACTCGGCGGAGGACCTCTCCCAAAACCTCGCGGAGTACTCGGTGGGAGATTTGACGGCGGATAACCTCCAGAGCTCGCAGCAATGGGACACCATTCCGCAAGAGGTCGGCGAGTTGTCGGTAGGTCGTAGCCAGGAGTTGGCCTGGCACTCGACCGGCCCGCACACTTTTTGGCTTTTGAAGCTGGCCGTCGATACTTACGGGAAACAACCCTCGGCCGGCCAACACGACCGTCACCTCGGCTCGGGTGCTGGCCTCGATTACCCCTTCTACCCTACGTCCGGTGGCATCCCGAGCGATATACGCAAATTCAGGCATGTGCGTAGGCCACCTCGTTTCCCTTGGTCACCCGGACCACTTCTTCGATCGTCGTCCGGCCGGCCAGTACCTTTTCCCATCCATCCTGGCGGAGAAGCCGCATCCCTTCTTCCACGGCCGCCTGCTGAATGGCCCAGCTGCTTGCCCGGTCATGGGCTAGCTGGCGAATTCGGCGGGTACTCACCAACAACTCAAACAGACCAACTCGGCCCTTGTAGCCCACATGCCGGCAGGCCTTGCATCCGACCGGTTTGTAGATAACCGTGTGTTTCAGCCGCTCCTTCGGAAAATCGTCCGGAAGCTCCTCTGGATCCGGCACATACGGCTGTTTGCAATGCTCACACAAGGTCCGCACCAGCCGTTGGGCCATTACTGCTTCCACCGTGCTGGAGACCAGGAAAGGTTCCACCCCCATATCGATGAGTCGGGTATATGCACTGGCAGCATCGTTCGTATGCAGTGTACTGAAGACCAAGTGACCGGTGAGGGCAGCCTGGATCGCGTTTTCCGCCGTCTCCAAGTCCCGAATCTCGCCCACGAGGATCACATCCGGGTCGTGACGTAAGATACTTCTTAGCGAATTGGCAAAGGTTAACCCAATCTTGGGATGCACCTGAATTTGGCTAATCCCCTCAAGCTGGTATTCAACTGGGTCCTCTGTCGTGATGATCTTGATCCCCGGATTGCGGATCTCCAAAAGGGCACTATACAACGTGGTGGTTTTCCCTGAACCTGTAGGCCCCGTGACAAGGATAATACCGTGGGGAAGACGGATTAATTCGCGAAACATCGCAAGCAGCCGATCATCCATCCCCAACCGCGAGAGCGTGAACTCCATTCCCCCTTTGTCCAAAATTCGAAGCACCACGCCCTCTCCGTGGACCGTGGGGATGATGGACACCCGGATATCTATTTCCCGGCCTGCCACTTTGATCTGGATCCGCCCGTCTTGGGGCAAACGTCGCTCGGCAATATTCAGCCGAGCCATGATTTTGATCCGGCTCACAATGGCTGCATGGAATCGCGTGATCTCGGGCGGCACCGGCTGCGGGTGCAAAACACCGTCCAACCGGTACCGGATCTGCAGGCCGGAAGCCTGAGGCTCGATATGAACGTCGCTGGCTCCCAGTTCCAACGCCTCCAAAAGAATCTCGTTGACAAGGCGAATTACCGACGGCTCTTGGGCCATTTGCGAAAGCTCGGAGCCGTCCCCTTCTCCCTGATCCAGGACTTCGATTTCCTCCTGCTCGGCTTGAGCAAGCAGGCCTTCGATCGTTTCACTTCCCACCCCGAGATAGGTCTTAATCAGTTTGTTAATTTCAGCCCGGCTGGCCAAGACGGGCACCACCGTTTTTCCAGTGGCTACACTCACCTCGTCAAGGGGATAGAGATTAAACGGATCGCTAGTGGCTACAACGATTGCCCCATTCTTCTGCTGAATAGGAAAGATCGCTTCTCGGTGGATCAACCGGAGGGGAAATCTCTTCAACAAAGACAAGTCGATTTCGACCTCAGAAAGGTCGACATACTGTAGCCCCACCTCCTCTCCTAACGCACGCAGAATGTCCTCTTCCCGCACGAGGCCAAGGCGGACCAAAGCTTCGTCAATTCGGCCTCCTTCGCCGGCCGCCGCACGGGCATGTTCCAGCTTTTGTGGGTCGACGATCCCTTTTCGCAATAAAACTTCGGCAATATCCATGGCAACCTCCTTGGCCAGCTTCCACCCTCGGAGCTAAGCTCTGAGGCCTGGTGCCGGACGAATCTATCTTCTGCCCTAATTTATCTCTTCTCTTTTTCCAATTCTCCCAGTTCGGTAACGAGAATTTGTCCGGCGAATTTTGAAATTCTGCGTCGAACCCCTAATCCTTCATTTATCCACCCTACTGGCGGAATCTTCCTTTCGAAAGCATTTTCCCCCAAACTCACGGGTAACCCGCCGTGCTGCGGGGGGCAAAGCCCCGGCCAATAGTAATTCGCCGAGACATGGGGAACAGTATTTCTGAATCGAACGCTGTGGATCCCGTTCCTGTTTGGGTCCCTCTGCAACCAATTCTGGAAGGTCTAGGACGGAAAAACACCCTCTCGTGGTTCGCTCCGCAGAGCCCCGCCCCCCGAGAAAATTAAACCTCCCAAAACGTCCATTCCTCATCCATGAGGGATTGCCTGTGTAATTCATGACCGCGGTTCTTCTTGGTTATTAAGCAAAGCTGTCACGACAAATAGCAACATTTGAAGGCGAAATATTGAGCCTTCCTAGTTGTTTGCCCTTCTTCTGCACCAACCGCGATAGCTACCCGGCCGCCATCAAATTCTTGCGGCTCGCTCCCATGAAATTAGCTAAAATCGCCTCCGGACACTTTTATCCCAAGTTCGGCACGCGGGTCCTACTGTCGCCCGAATCTCAAACCAACCCACGCCAGCACCGCCATCAAGTCCTCTTTGCTTCCAACATCTGAACCGGCCGGCTACCTTGCCGAAGATATTGTTCGGATCGTTCCCAACATTTTTCATGATAGACGCCCGAGAGAGGATAATGGGCCAAACCTCCTCCTCTCCCGGGCGTCTCGAGTTCCGCAGCGAACCCCCGTTCACCACCTCAGACCAACAAGCCTTCAGACCAACCGGCCCCCTGGAGTACCTGCCGGAAGGGTTCTGGCCACCGTCGTCTCCAAGGCATCCCCGCGGTAAATCTTGGGTAACCTAACTTCCGCCACAGTTCTCTGTTTTACTCAAAGATTTCCCGCGGAATCGGCCAGAGGTTCTGTTCATCCTGAGAAGTTAAACCATCCACCCCCAGGATTTGTTTTCAGAGTCCTTAACCCAACGGATCAAACCTCTGGCCACGGAGCTTTTCTACGCTCGTCCCCCTTGGCCTGCCTCACCCCGTCGGCCGCGGCCGGGCCGCTCGCCTCCTCCAGGGCCTGCTCCACCTGGTCTAGGGCCACCTTCACCGCCCCGGCGGAATCCGGGAGGACCGGGCATCTCCAGCCGGAACGGAGCACCCAAAAGCTCTTTCAGTTTGCCAAGTTGCTCCTGAGTCAGGATTTTTTCCACCTCAGCCCGGGCCTGAGTGCGGAGTTCCTCCATCTTGGCTCGCATTTGCTCCCGTTGCTCCGGCCCGCCACCGGGGCGGAATGCTTCCCTCATCTGCTCTGTTATTCGCTCCGCCAAGGCTTCAATTTGCCTCACCTGAGCTTCCGTGAGTCCCAAAGCCGAGGCGACATCCTTCCGAACGAGGACTCTTACTCCCCCAGGACCCTGCATCGCCATTTGAAGTTCGATCTGCTTCAGCCGAGTCATTTGCTCGGGAGTCAGGATAGGCTTGATTGCCTCCTCGACCCGAGTTCGTGTTTCTTCCATAACCTGGGCCATCCGCTGCCGACGTTCCTCGGGGGAGAGGTCTCGCATCCCCTGAAATTGTTGCCTACCCTGCTCCATCACCTGCCGGCCCACCTCCTCCAGCTTTGCCCTCTGCTCGGCAGTGATCCCCAATTCCTTCTGGACCTGCTCATTCCGCACTAACCCCAAAAGCCCCCCAAACCCGCCTCCAAACCCGAAGCCAAAACCCGGAAATTGCCCCGGCCTTTGCCCAGCAGGCGGTTGAGCCAACACCGTGGCCGTCAAGCAGATTCCAACGGCAAGTGCCATCGACACCATCCACCGAACTCTCATTTTTCCTCCCTCCTTCTGCCAAGAGGTCTCCGAGCACCAAACTTACCAACCCAATTCCGACGGACCGCGCGGCCATCGCTTCCGGTTCTATTTGATTAAACCCCAGCAGGCAGGAATAGTTTCGCTTGTTCCCGGCCCAACCGTTTGTGCCCGAGTTTTAACGCTTGCCCGGTATACTGTCCCCGACTGAAGGAAGTCACAATCCCTCCTCTAGAAGTGACAATCTTTTGCCTCTGTAGGTGGGAGCCACTCCGTTTTGGATTCACCCACAAACAACACAAACTGTGCGTAAGCCCCGGGCCTTATATCCTGGGGCAGATTGTTTACCTACTAAATTGCCCAGGTTAAGATTTTTCGCCCGGGGACCACAAGCAACATTTTGTAATGCAATACCTCTCGAACAGATCGAACAGATAGCGATATCGGCAAGCATCAATCCCCCCGATGGGCGGGGGATCTCGAGGGAACTACGGCCAAGAGGAACATCGTATCTACCCACAAGGGAGTACCCTAGTTTGAAGGGAGAAAACTCCCCAACTCGTTGAACCCATGGCGAAAGCGAATCCGGCTGACCAAAATCCCGTAGGAACTTCTCAGAGTGTCCGACAGACCGCAGAGCACCACCCCAGTGATCTCGACACGGTGATGTTGTAGTCGTTTTTGAGAAACATTCTGCCAACTCAGGGGTTAGGAGATTTGAGGGAAGTAATGAAACAAAAATGAAATAGAAGGCGTACCAGGTCATACGGGGCTTAGGCAGTGGGTGGAGCGAATTTCAGCAGCTGTACCTACCTCTGGCTAATCAATCACTCGTTGCGAGCGGAGGAAGGATAAGAGGAGATGCCTACCGGAGTCCGGGTGCTAATCCAATAGCACCAACCTTGGTACCCCCGCACGAGCGGAAAACCTGAAACCAATGCAAACTTTT
>Ga0272449_1000921_pt1 | contig 32292 bp, 29 predicted proteins | sample YNPCB0241_FD_198679 | JGI IMG/M metagenome (GOLD analysis project Ga0272449, IMG submission 198679) | Hot spring sediment microbial communities from Yellowstone National Park, WY, United States - YNP-CB-024-1 | ecosystem: Environmental > Aquatic > Thermal springs > Hot (42-90C) > Sediment... | reverse complement strand
AGGATATGCCTATGTATTAAATCTTGATGGTAAGTTAGAAAATAGACTCAATTATTCTTATGTAACTTTAAGGGAACTTTTAATAGAAGCTGAAGTAAAAGAACTAAAAGAACTTATAACAAAACATCATAATTACACTCAAAGTTTATGGGCAAAACATATTCTTGATAATTTTGATATCTATTTAAATAAATTTTTCAAAATCATTCCATTAGAACAATATCATAAACATGTATTAGAAATTAAAGAAGCTGGAGGAGAAGGTTAATTATTTATTTTTTCTGTAAAAGTCGGGGCGTTAAATTTTTTAAATTTTAAAAAATTAATGGTAATTGCTCAATATATTCCACCATGCTATAATAAAGCATGAGGGTGTGAAGATGAAAATAATGCCACCCATGCTCACTTGCCCAATTTGTGGGGCAGGGGTAGAAGCAGGCTCTTTCAAAGAGGTTTATGTCTCACCTTACAACAATCAAGAATACAAACGCTATGAGTGCCCAAACTGCGATGTCCATTGGTGAGAGCCACTAAAGATAATCCCGGAGTTTTATGAAAGTGAAGTTTTTGAAGATTATATTGTGTTCCACGAAGGTGTAGGAACAAGGCTTAGCGAAAACCACAAAGCTTTTTTTAAACATTTTCCTCCCAATATAAAAGGTAAGCTTTTAGATGTGGGCTGTGGAGACGGAAGGTTTTTAAGATATGCTAAGGAACAAGGCTTTGAAGTATGGGGAATAGACTTTGATAAAAAATCTGTAGAGAATGTAAAAAGAAACCTTGGTATTGACACCGTTTTTGCCATGAGCTTGGAAGAGTTTTACGAATACGCTAAAAAGAGAGGGCTAAGGTTTTAGCTACTGAGACAAGAAGAAGGCTTTTTGAGAATTTCCTTTCCCTTTCCTTTTTACAGGTTGCAAACTATATTTTTCCGCTCATAACCCTTCCTTATCTTGTGAGGGTTTTGGGACCCGAGAAATTCGGGCTTATCTCTTTTGCCCAGGCTTTTACCGGGTATTTTATGATTTTAACCGATTATGGCTTTAACCTTTCTGCAACAAGGGAAATAGCTATTTATAGAGAAGATAAAGAGAAGGTTTTAGAAATTTTTAGCTCTGTGATGGTTAAAAATTCTTTCTTTTCTTGCTTTCCTTAGGTATAATGTCTGCTATAGTATTTACATTTTAAAAATTTCGGAAGGATTGGGAGATATATTATATTTGACTTTTGGCATGGTTTTAGGACAAGTCCTTTTCCCTGTTTGGTTCTTTCAGGGGATGGAAAGGATGAAGTATATTACTTTTTTAAACATCTTAGCCAAACTTATTTTTACAATTGCCATTTTTGTATTTGTAAGAAAAGTGGAAGCTTACTTATACGTTCCACTTTTAAATTCCTTAGGATTTATAGTTGCCGGGATTTTAGGTTTATGGATTATTTTTAAGGATTTTGGGATAGAGTTTAAAATGCCAAGTTGGAAGGAAATAAAACATCAACTAAAAGAAGGATGGTATATATTTATCTCAACTGTGGCTATAAGTTTGTATACGATCTCTAACACATTCATTTTGGGATTATTTACAAATAATACTATCGTTGGATATTATTCTGCTGCTGAAAAAATTATAAAAGCTATTCAAGGACTATTAGGTCCTATTTCGCAAACTATTTATCCACATGTAAGCAAGCTAATGTATGAATCAAAAGAATACGGTATAAAATTCTTAAGAAAAGTTACTTTTTTGATAGGTAGTTTTAGCTTTGTTTTATCTTTAATCATATTCATATTTGCTGATTTAATTGTGAGAATAGTTTTAGGATCTCAGTATACAGAATCAGTAATTGTTTTAAAAATTTTAGCATTTTTACCCTTCATTGTTGGATTAAGCAATGTTTTTGGAATTCAAACCATGCTAACTTTAAATTTTAAAAAAGCATTTTCAAATATTCTCATTTCTGCAAGTTTTTTAAATTTAGTATTAGCACTTATTTTAGTCCCAAGTTTAAAACATATAGACATTTCTATTTCTGTTTTGATTTCGGAAATATTTGTAACATTGTCTATGTATATATTTTTGAGAAGTAAGGGAATAAAAATTATAGAGGGTAAAATTGTTTAACTATATCGTAGTTGGTTCGGGTTTTGCAGGTTCTGTAATTGCAGAAAGAATAGCTAACGTATTGAATAGAAAAGTTGTAATTATTGAAAAAAGAAATCATATTGGCGGAAATTGCTATGATTATAAAGATGAAAACAATATAATAGTGCATAAATATGGACCTCATATTTTTCATACAGATTATAAAGAAGTGCTTGACTATTTATCAAACTTTACAGATTGGCAAAATTATCAACATCGAGTTTTAGCTTATATTGATGGCAAAAAGGTCCCGCTACCTTTTAACCTTAATAGCATTTATGAGGTTTTTCCGCAAGAACTGGCTAAAAAATTAGAAGTAAAGCTAATTGAGAGATATGGCTATGGAGCTAAAATTACTATTCTTGAACTTCTAAAAGAAGAAGATCAAGATTTAAAGTTTTTGGCAAATTATGTGTATGAAAAAATTTATAAAAATTACACCATAAAACAATGGGGGCTAAAGCCAGAAAAAATTGACCCTCAAGTAACGGCAAGAGTTCCTATTTACATTAGCAAAGATAATAGATATTTCACAGATAAATATCAGGGGGTCCCCAAGGAAGGATATACTAAAATTTTTGAGCGAATGCTCAGTCATCCAAACATAAAAATAATGCTAAATACAGATTTCAAAGAGGTAATTTCCATAGATTTTGAAAATAAAAAGATCTATTTCTTGGGGCATGAGTTTAAAGGAAAATTAATTTTTACCGGAATGATTGAAGAGTTGTTTAATTTTAAGTATGGTATTCTTCCTTATAGAAGTTTAGATTTCAAGTTTGAGACGATAGAACAAGAATATTATCAGGAGGCACCAGTAATTAACTATCCAAACGATTATGACTTTACAAGAATAACCGAGTTCAAGCATATTCATCCAGTAAAATCAGAAAAAAACTACTATTTTAAAAGAGTACCCAAAACCCTATAGCTCTAATACAGATATTCCATGCTATCCTATGTTGACAAAAGAAGCAGAAGAGCTTTATTACCGATATAAAGAGCAGGCAGAAAAATTTGAAAATTTAATTCTTGTAGGTAGGCTCGCAGAATATAGATATTATGACATGGACGATGTTGTAAAAAAGGCATTAGAGGTGTTTGAGGAAAGGATAAGATGAGTGATACAGTTTGTGCTGTAGTAGTAACTTATAACAGAAAAAATTTACTACTTGAATGTTTAGAAGCTTTAAGAAAACAAACGAGACCTATACAAGGAATATATCTCATAGACAACGCTTCTACTGACGGAACTCCAGAGCTATTATTGGAGAAAGGTTATATTACTGAGTTACCGCCTCAAAAAATAGAAGAACCATGGGAAAAAGAATTTACCATACAAAATTTAACAGATGGGGAAGAAATAAAATTATATTACGTTAGAATGCATGAAAATACAGGTGGCGCAGGCGGATTTTATGAAGGAGTTAAGAGAGGGTATGAGAAAGGATACGATTGGCTATGGTTGATGGATGATGATGCTGAACCAAAAGAGGATGCATTAGAAAAATTACAGATTTGGTTTTCATCAAATAATATAAGTGCTTTGACACCCTTGAAGGTGGATAAAAATTTGAATATTCTGCATCCTCATAGGGGCTATTTTAATTTTAAAAATGTTTTTTCTGGAATAGTGAGGAAATTTAATGAAGACGATATAGATAAAAAAGAAATAATAGAAATAGACCATTCTTCATTTGTTGGAATTTTAGTTAATAGTGAAGCAATAAGGAAAATTGGTTATCCTAAAAAAGAATTTTTTCTTCATTATGATGATGTAGAGTATTGCATACGCCTTAGTTCTGTCGGTAAGATTTTGCTAGTACCGAAAAGTATCATAATTCATAAAGAAACTTCAAAAACAGGGATAGAAAAAAATTTTTTAGTAATAAGAAAACTAAGAAAAAGCTTTAGCGAATATTGGCTTAGCTATTATGGTATTAGAAATCTTGTATGGTTAGGTAAAAGATATTCTAAAAGTAAAACGTTATTTTATTATCAAATGTTTAAAACTTTATTAAGACAAATATTAGGGGTTATTTTACTTGACGATAATAAATTAAAAAGAATTAAATTTATAATAAATGCTTATTTAGATGGATTACAAGGAAAATTTGACAACAATAAACCAAAAAGATTGCTATACGAAAAATGAGCCTCAAAAATTTATAGAAGATTTAAAGAAAATATTTGTAAAAGTTGAAAAATGATTTATCCAAAAGTTTATATAATACTTTTAAATTACAATAATTGGGCGGATACGATAGAGTGCTTAAATTTTTATTTTATTTGCTATAAAAATCAACAGGCTTGTTAGATTTATTAATTTTGATAAACCTACATAAGGTTAAATTAAATGAGTAAAGTATTTGGCATTATTGTAACTTATAAGCCTAATATAGAAATTTTGGAAAGATGTATTAACAGTTTAGTAAATCAAGTAAATAAATTAATTATTGTAGATAATACTCCAGACAAATGTGAATTACTTGAGAGATTTAGAAAAATCTCAAATGTTGAGATTATATATTTGACTGATAACTATGGAATAGCTTATGCTCAAAATGTTGGGATAAAACGAGCATTAAAAGAGGGTGCAGATTATATATTGCTTTCTGACCAGGATACGATTTATCCTTTGGATTATGTTGAAAAAATGCTTGAATGTTTTAAAGAAGATAAAGTGGCGGCTTCGGGACCTCTTTTTTATTCAATAAATGAAAGAAAAATTCATCCATTTATCAAGAAAGGTTTTTTAGGTTTTAAAAAAATATACCCCAAAAATAGGAAGCATGAGGTATTCCAAATAATATCTTCAGGTATGATAATAAGAACAGAGTTTTTGCCTAATATCGGTTTAATGTGTGAACAATTATTTATGGATTGGATTGATTTAGAATGGTGTTGGAGGGCTATTAAAAAGGGTTATAAGATAATAGGAAATGCTGATGTTATAATTAATCATAGATTAGGAAATACTTCTAAGTCTATATTGTATAGATCAGTGACTTTAAGAAATCCATTGCGCCATTATTATATCACAAGAAATGCTTTTTATCTTGCACTTAGATCTAATAGTCTAGATTTTTTGCATAAACTTACTTTATTTTTTAAATCTTTTAGATATATCATAGGCTTTACTTTACTTTCAAAACCTCACTTTTTAAATTTTATATATACTCTCAAAGGTTTCTATCACGGAATTACAGGTAAGTTAGGAAAACTCGATGAAAAACATTAATGTATCAATCGTTCTTTTTAAAAATGATAAGAATTTAGTAAAAAAAACAATTTATTCGTGTATAAATTCAACTTTAATTAATAAGCTCTATCTTATTGATAATTCGCCAACAGACGCATTGAGTTGTTTAGCAAATCTTGATAGCAAAATAATATATATTTTTAATAATGCTAACCTTGGTTATGGAAAGGCTCATAATATTGCACTTAGAAAATCTATTGAAGAAAGTATTCCATACCATCTTGTCTTAAATCCTGATGTATATTTTGAAAAAGGAGTTTTAGAGGAGCTTTACAATTTCATGGAAGCGAATAAAGATGTTGGATTAGTTATGCCTAAAGTTTTGTATCCCGATGGGGATATTCAGTACTTATGTAAACTTTTGCCTACGCCTTTTGATTTATTTGGAAGAAGATTTTTAAATTTTGGTCCTTTTAAAAAATTTGTAGAAAAAAGAAACGAAATTTATGAGCTAAGATTTACTGGGTACGATAAAATTATGGAAGTTCCTTATTTATCTGGATGTTTTATGTTCATAAGGACTGAAGTCCTTAAAAAAGTAGGGCTTTTTGATGAAAGGTTTTTTATGTATTTAGAAGATACTGATTTATCTCGCAGAATATATAGGGTTGCTAAAACAATTTATTATCCCTATGTCCATATTTATCATGAACATGGTAAAGGCTCTTACAAAAGCTTAAAACTTCTTTATTACCATATCAAAAGTGCCATTAAATACTTTAATAAATACGGCTGGTTTTTTGATAAGGAAAGGGAAGAGATAAATAAGAGAATTTTAAAAAAGTTAAGTTGTACATCCCTTAGATATTTGGAGAAATCATAATAGTTTGATATAATAAAGAAAATTTTATAAAGGAAATTTCATTGAGTGAGGACATGAATTCTCAAATTAAATCCGTGATTCTTGCAGGAGGCTCAGGGACAAGGCTTTATCCGGTTACTCAAGTTGTAAATAAGCATCTCCTTCCTATCTACAATAAACCTATGATTTATTACCCTCTTTCTTTAGCTATGCTTTTAAAGATTAGAGACATAGCCTTTGTTGTTAATCCTCAGGATAGGGAAAGCTTTGAAAAGCTTTTTGGGGATGGTTCTCATTTAGGGATAAAGATTTCTTATATTATTCAGGAGAAGCCAAGGGGATTGGCTGAAGGATTAATCCTTGCTGAGAAGTTTTTAGATGGAAGCAGTGTTTTCTATCTCCTTGGGGATAATGTAGTTTTTGGGCATAAATTGCCTTTAGTTTTAGAAGAAGCGATGACTGAAGTTTTGGGTAAGGGTGGGCTTTTTGTTTTGGCTATGCAGTACCAGGCCCTGAAAGATTTGGAGTGGTTGAGTTTGATGCATCAGGAAGAGTTCTTTCAATTATAGATTCTTCAACCTGGGTCTTCAGGGGTTGGAAAGTGTTAATTAATTGACCTTAAAAATCGGCTTACGAAGAAGCGATAGAGTAAGAGGGTGGAAAATACTACCAGCGAAAGGAGGAAGAAGAGGCCTTTATAATCCATGAAAGGAAGAAGTGAGCCGAAAATGTAGGGGCCTACGCCTGAACCTATGTCGATAAAGATGTAATAGGTGGCGGTAGCAAGGCCTATTTTTTCGGGAGGAACGCTTTTTATAGCAATGGCATGACCACAGGAGAAGAAATTACCATAACCGAGGCCTATTATCACCGCCGAAAGAAGCAACAAAAAGCCCGATTTGGCACACCCTAAAAGGGTCATCCCTCCTCCGAAAAGCAGAAGACAAGGATAAACCACAAAATCTGGCCCTTTAAGGTCAAGCAAGCGACCGGAAATGGGTCTTGAAAGGATCACGGTTATCGCATAAACGAGGAAAAACAAGCTCACCGGTCCTTCTAAATTGGCCTTTTTGCCATAAAGGGGTAAAAAGGTCATCAAGGAAAAGTAAATGAAACCCGAGATCAATATGATCAAAGAGATGGGAACGGCCCTATATTCGATAAGCTGAGAAAGCCTTAAACCCCTTTTGGATTGAACTCGCTTTAAGCCTTCCGAAGAAGGCTCAGTTATAAACAGGGAAACCAAGAAGCCCATTAAAGCTATGAAAAGACCCGTCAAAAATACCGCCTTAAAGCCCAAATTGCGACTCAAAAGGATCCCCAAAAACGGACCAAGGGCAGTGGCTATGATCTGACTCTGGGTGTAAAAACCTATGCCTTCCCCTTGCCTGCCCTTCGGAATTACCTGAGCGGCAATGGTGCTTGCCCCGGTATGGGCGATCCCAAAGGCTATCCCATGAAAAAACCTAGTGCCTAAAAGAAACATCACGTTTGAGGCAAATAGATAAAAAAGAGAAGAAAGAATGTGAAGGAAGGTCCCAACCAAAAGGATCTTCTTGCTTCCCACCTCTTGAACGATCCTACCTATCCCTAAACGTCCCGTAAGGATCCCTATCAAAAATATCCCTGAAATAAGCCCCGCTATACCCGTTGAGGTACGAAGGTTTTGAACACAATAGGGAGCTATTATGGCCATTAAAATGTAAAAGATCATGTAAACGAGAAAATTGGTAAGAGTCACCAGAATAAAGTCCTTCTTCCAAAGCCTATCGGAACTCATAGGGAAATACCCCTTTTTCGATTTATCATATACCCTTAGGATTCAAAAGGCCAGAGATTGTTTTAAATTTTTCATAAAGTTGGGTTATACTTTTTTTATGAGCGTGAAAAAAGCGGTAATTCCCGCCGCTGGATTAGGTACAAGATTCCTTCCGGCTACAAAAGCCCAACCGAAGGAGATGCTTCCTTTAGTGGATAAGCCTGCCATCCAGTATATAGTGGAGGAGGCACGAGAATCGGGCATCGAAAGCATTTTGATCGTCACCGGAAGGGGCAAAAGGGCGATTGAGGATCATTTTGATAATGCCCCCGAGCTTGAGTTTTTCTTAAGGCAAAAGGGACAGGAAGACCTTGCCGAAGAGGTGAGGAGAGTAAGTGAACTTTTAAGCGTTCATTACGTAAGACAAAAAGAACCAAAAGGACTTGGACATGCGGTTTTGTGTGCCAAGGAATTTATAGGGGATGAGTATTTTGCGGTTCTTTTGGGAGATGATGTGTTCTTCTCGGAAGTCCCTGCCTTGAGACAACTTATTTCGCTGTACGAAGAGATGAAAGGAAGCGTCATCGGGGTGATCCAAGTGGAAAAGGATGAGGTGAGCCGTTATGGAATAATCGAAGGAATCCCCCTTAGAGAGGGCCTTTTTAAGGTCAAATCCTTGGTGGAAAAACCAAGCCCTCGAGAGGCCCCATCCAATTTGGCCATCGTGGGGCGGTATGTGCTCTCGCCCTCGGTTTTCGAGATCCTTAAAGAAACAAAGCCCGGAAAGGGCGGAGAGATCCAATTAACCGATGCCCTGAATGTCCTCTGTAAAGATGAACCCCTTTACGCCTTGATATTGAAGGGCAAAAGGTTTGATGTGGGGGAGAAATTGGGGTATATGATCGCTCAAGTGGAACTCGCTTTAAACCATCCCGAAATAAAAGAACCCTTCATCCGATACCTTAAGGAACGCTTAAAGGAACTTTAAAGCTTCAAGAGCTTGAAGCCTTCCTTTTCTCGTAAGACTCAAGGATAAAGGCCAAGAAAACGCCAAACTTTAAAGCTCTTTAGCCATCACCGCTGTTGAGATCGATTGGAATATAATTTGGACCACATCTTTAAGGAGCGGACGCCACAGGACAGGAACCTTTATTTTGGGCGGAACGATTATAGCATCACCTCTCTCAGGTTTATAAGCGAGGATACTTCGCGGGAAGAAGAATTTGCTAAACGTTTGAGAAGAAACGACTTTCCCATTAGATTTGATGACATACACTCCACTTAAATCAGCGCTTTTTGTCCCACCACCTATTTCATCCAAGTAATCTTTAACACTTTTCCCTGGAACATAAGGCAAAGCTACTGGGTTATGAATGTCACCTAATAAAAGAACATATCCCGGTAAGGATGGTACAATTATGGTGTCCCCATCTTCAAGGATGAGATTATTAGGGTTCCCCTTTAACATTTCCAAGTCTTCTGGAATATCCAAAGCAATCCTGCCGAGTCCTATTTCAGCCTTCTTCTTAAGAAGTGAAAGATACTCTTTTCTTTCTTGTAATGTTTTCCCCAAAAGCTGACGCTCTTCTTCCCCAATCCATTTGCTTTCTTCTTCCATTCTCAAAAGATTTTCTTCAAACGCTAGTATAGCGGTCTCAAGCATTGCCTTTTGAAATTGTTTTACACTCTGTCTTATAAGGATCAATCCTTTAAGGTACGCCTTTTCGGTTAGCCCCACTTCTTTGAGGAAGTCATAGAGGGTAGTATTGGGTTTAAGCTCGAATTCTCCTGGTTTGAGTACTTCGCCTAAAATTTTGACTTTTGGCCTTTTTTCGGTTGGTAGTATTCGTTGAATAGCTACATTGGCTCCTTCTTCAAGCGGTAGATCGAGGTTCTCTTTGCTCAATATCAAAAGGTCGTAAAGATACCTTTCCACGGGCTTTTCCTTATATCTATAAACGACAGCTTTAAGCTCTTTTGGGTCTCCTTTAAATTCCACATCCCTTAAGGCCTCCAGAAGCGTTAAACCGTCATAATAAGGGATCAACTTGGGGAATTTAACCTCTCCAAAAACGTATATCGGAGAACGAGCAAAAAGGGAGGGTATGAATATCCTGTCACCATCTTTCAAGTTCAAATCCGCTTTTCCTTCTAAAACCTCCTGAGGAACAAATTGTTCAATCCTCCCATCCTTGTGTATTATCCTTCCTACTTGAAAATTTGCGGTTTCCTTAAGTTTCACCTTTTCAAGAAGAAGCTTAAGACAAGGGGTCTCCTGAAGGGAATAAAAACCCGGGTATTCTACTTCTCCACTTATAAAGATTACCCCTTTAAGGTCCTTCGTTATTTTGCCGACGATAAGAAGATCGCCATCCCTGATCCTCAATTCTTGTAATAAAGTGCCTTCTTTAAAGCTTTCCTCAAAGACTTTGACCCCTTCCCTTTCAACTCGCAAAACCTTGATCTTCTCTATAAGAGCAAAAGGAAGAAGACCACCCGCCATTTCCACCACTTCTTTGAAAGTCTTCTCATCCTTAACCTCATATATGCCCGGCTTTTTCACCTGCCCCGCTATGGCCACAGTGGGACCAATTGGAGGAACGTAAATCACATCCCCATCCTTCAAAACTATATCTATAGGCTGCCCCCTTACCAAAAGATCATAAAGGTCAATAAAACTTTCCTTAACTTCTCCTTCTTTACGCTGACGAAGTACAATCCTCCTTAAACTCCCCTCCTTCTTCACTCCCCCCGCTTTGGTTAAAGCACTCACAAGAGTATCAAGCGAGGTCACCATTATCATACCTGGCTGCTCCACAAAACCGGTCACATAAATGTTAAAAGCCCTCAAAGAATGAACCATCGCTTCAACGCGTATTTCTTTAAACTTTTTACCTAATTCCTCATTTAAAACCCTTTTAAAATCCTTGAGGGATAAACCCGAAACAAATAAACTCCCTAAAGGGGGAATATAAACCTTACCATCTCCTTTTATCTCCACTAAGTATTCGCTTTGAACAACCCCTACATCAACAGCTGGACCAGAAAGCATCACTTTTACCACATCACCAGGCCCAAGCACATAATCATCACCTACATGTGTTATTGTCCATTTAACTTCTTTAAAGAAATCGTAACCAATTTGAAAAAGCTCTTCATCTAAATATTCTGAAAATCTTTCCTTAATTTCTTTTTCTAATACCGAAAGCTTATTGGTAATAGGTTTTTCCTCAAGACAATTTGAAGAAAAACTAAAGCCAAATAATCCCACCACCACTATTATCAAGTTTAACAACTTTTTCATGTTATAATTCCTCCGTCAAAAAAAATTATAAGAAAGACGCATTCCGAAATCTAAAATTATCTTGTTTCCAGTTTTGAGTTCAAAATGATTTGGCAAAAACGAATAATTGTTACCTTCAGTATAATCTATCCGTATAAATGGCATGAGTTTAAGCTTTTCCAAGTCAAAAGCTCCTTTAAGAACGCAATAATATCTATTCATTTTTTCAACAAAGTTTAGCTTTTGGCGAAAGGGCTGTTCGAAAAATCCCAATTCTATTCCAAATTTTTGTTTTTCGTTTTTTGTATATTGTATTTCTACCATTGTATGCAGTATATCCGTGCCATAAGGATATCCGAGGATTATGCCCTTATAGGAAAACCCCTCGTGAAAGTAGGCGTGATGAATGTACATTGTATGTTTTGTAAGGGTTATTTCACCTCGAAAACCCAATTTATTCTTTTGGATGAGGACTCCGATCGTTTTTGCTCCTTCGTAGAGCTTTACAACTATAAAAGGGAGATCAAACTGGTATTTTTCCCCTTTCTGAAGCCCTGATTTTACATCGGTGGCATTTTTTTCGAGGTAAATTCTAAATACTTGGAATCCCTTGAGGGGTATATTTAAAGTCAAATCAAATCCCAAAAAGCCGTCATTATCCCATTTTGAACCGCTTATGTTCTCTTCTCTTCCTGAAAGCATGTAAAGGTAATCGCTTAAACTTCGGTAAGAAGGTCTTCCCTTGCCTCCGTATAGTGTTGCCCGATTTATCCCAAACTCAAGCCAGTCAAAAGGTTTCCAATCGGCCCTTAAAAAGAGGAGCCTTGGATCCGAGTGATCTTTTCTTTTTTCAAGGAGCCAGCCGTGAAGAGCTAAAAACTCCCATAGGCCCAAAAATTTAAAGGGTCTGTTATTTTGAAGCCTTATTTGCCAAAAGGGGATATTAAGCCCAGAAAGTAAGTTGCCATATTTGGAAGGACCTACTTTCACATTATCCCTTCCCCCAATTAAACTCATAGCTTTCAAATCCAAAGAGATAATCCCTCGATAAAGGTAAGCCTTTTTACCCTCATAGGAGTCAGAGAGCCGAAATTGCCCCATATAAGAAAACCAGCTCGTGGGAGATCCTCCAAAACTTAAGGTGAGAAACCCGTTAAAACCCTCTTTGAGCCTTTCTCCCTCGTGATCAAGAATAAGCGAAAAGGCATCTTCTTCAGTGAGAAAATAGGAATCAAGATCAAATGAATAAAAAGAAAAGAGACCTCTTTTACACCAAGAACTGGCCTCTTTTTCTTCTTTACCTAAGAGGGCTATCATTTTCTCACAGCTATATGGTTTTATCCCAATAATTGTGAAATTGGAAAGTTCGCTTTTATCAGATTCTTCATATACATCTCTTTCTGAAAGCGGGAGAAAAAGAGAAGAAAAAGATTTTTTAAAGGGAAAAAGAGAAAAGCCCAAAAGGACGCAAAAAGTTAGGAGGATCTTTTTAACCATGAGGCAAACCCTTTAAGCTCACCGATGATCTGCTCGATTTTCTGAGCCCGGGAAGGGTCCTCCTTGGCTTTTTCAAAGGACTCCAAAAGAAAAGCACAAAGAACCCCACTGAAAAGACCGAGAAAGGTGGCAATAGAAATTGTAAGGGTTCGCTTTGGCTTTGCTCTCTTTTCGGGTGGAACAGCTGGATCCACTACTTGCAATAACACTTCTCGACTTTCCTCGATCTTAGCCTGTTCAATAAGCTTAAACAGCATCTCATAAAGGGCTTCTCGGTATTTGAATTCCCTCATCTTTTCTATGTATTCAACTCCTTTTTCAGCAGCTTTTTCTATTGGAATCAATGCCCCTCCTGAACTTTTCTTTTCAAGCATGTCATACTGGGTCTGTAAAGCTCGGATCTCATTTTTAACCTGAAGGATCCTCGGATGGTCCTCTCCTAAAATCGCCTTTAAAGACCTTAATTCAGCTTCTTTTGCGGCAATTTTCCCTTGAAACTCAGCAAGAAGTTTAACGGTTTCCTCACTTTGCTTTGAAACTTCAAGGATCTTGGTTGTCTTCATAAATTTACGAAGTTCCTCTTCTGCCGCAATAAGGGCTGTTTTGGCTTTCTCTAACTCTTTTTCCAAATACTTCCTCCTTTGAGAAGCTTCAGTTACAGCCACATTCTCCAAAAGATTTTCCATTTCTTCTACGCATTTATTTGCCATTTGTGCAGCTCTTTGCGGGTCTCTGTCGTAAACGGTTATAGTGATTAACCCTGTCTCCTTTTCAAGTGTAGCTTTTATTCTTTTTTTCAATATCTCGCGAGCATCTTCAAAGCTTTTGGCCTTATAAACTTCAAGCAAATTAAAACTTTTAATGAGGTTATCCATAATGACCCTTGTGGTAGGAAGCCCCAAAAAGACATTGGGGGGCCTGAAGGAAGCTGCTTCCAAAGCTGCTCCCAAAGCTACTTCCATTGGAATAACAAAGGGAAGTTTCTGAGAGGGAGTTTGAGGGGGTAATATTTTCACCTCGGCCCTATAAAGGGGTGGTGTGAGGAAGGCTATAAGAAGGCCCGAAAGGAATCCCAAAAGGGTTATGCCGATTATTAATTTTGCCCTCTTTAAGAGGACAAAGAACAAATCCCAAAGGTCTATCTCTTCCTCGTAGGGCTTTTCCATCCCTTTACCTGGAGCCGGCGGAGGGATTTGAACCCTCGACCTGCTGATTACGAATCAGCCGCTCTACCGTTGAGCTACGCCGGCTTTACTTTTGACTTTAAGAGGGTTTAAAAAAGAAGTCAAGGTCGTTCCTCTTTTTTCCTCTTTCTTTTTCTCAATTGAGACAAAATCACGGGTATAAACAGACAAGCCCCAACTACATCGGTCAACACCCTTGGCTCTATCAAAAGTAAGGACGAAGCGAAAAGAAAAACCCTTTCCCATAGGCTCAGGGATTCGAGGAACCAACCTATAGTAGAACAGGCCAGAAGAATTACCCCCACCATCCCGGTGAAGGTGACCCACATGATCGTCTGGGGGGCACCCTTCATTAAAAGCGCAGGCTGAAAGATGAAAACATAGGGCACCAGAAAGACCGCCAGGCCTATCCTGCAAGCGGTAAAGCCTATCTTCATGGGGCTATCTTTAGCGATACCCGCAGCAGCATAGGCGGCAAGTGCCACCGGGGGGGTAATGGCAGATATGATCGCAAAGTAAAATACGAACAAATGAGCGGCCAGCGGTTGAACACCGAGTTTAATTAAAGCAGGAGCTGCCAATACGGCACAGATTATGTAAGCAGCGGTTGTGGGAAGCCCCATGCCCAAGATAAGCGAAGCTACCATGGTGAAGATCAAAGTAAGGTAAAGGTTCCCATGGGCCAAATGCACAAGAGTAGCCGAAAATTTCAAACCAAGTCCAGTAAGCGTGACCACCCCTATTACTATACCCGCAGCCGCACAGGCAGCCACCACGGTTAAAGCTCCTTTGGCACCCGATTCCAGGGCCCTTAAAAAGCTCTTGAGATTAAGTCGAGTGGATTTCCTTAGAAAGCTCACAATTATGGAAGTCACTATGGCCCAAAAGGCCGAATAGCCCGGGCTTTTCATCGCCACCGCCAGGAGATAAACCAAAACAAAAAGGGAGGCAAATAAATGCCCCTGCGTCTTCAACACGTTCTTTAGATCGGGAACCTCTTCATCTCGGAGCCCTCTTAAACCGGTCTTTACTGCTTCCATATGAACCGCGGTAAAAAGGCCCACATAATAAAGTAAGGCGGGAAGAACCGCCGCGACGCATATTTTAATGTAGGGAATGCCCACGATCTCGGAGATTATGAAGGCAGCAGCCCCCATAACCGGAGGGACAAGCTGACCACCACTTGAAGCTACTGCCTCCACCGCCCCGGCAAAGTAAGGGGCATACCCGATCCTCTTCATGAGGGGAATGGTATAGGAACCCGTACCAACCACATTGGCCACCGCACTTCCGGATATGGTCCCAAAAAACCCACTGGCTATAACGGCCACCTTGGCCGGCCCACCACGCCATCTCCCGGCTATCGCATTGGCCACATTCAGGAAAAGATCACCCGTCTTGGTGGCCTCCAAAAAGGCCCCAAATATCACGAAAAGGATCACGAAACTCGCCGAGACCGAGATGGGCACCCCATAAATGCCCTCCAAGGTGGTATACATGTGAGAAGCTATCCTTTCCAGGCTATAACCTCGATGGGCCAGAAGGGAGGGCATATGAGGGCCCAAATACGCATAAAGCAAAAACACTCCCGCCACTACAACCAAGGCAAGCCCAACCACCCTTCGGGTCATCTCCAGGACCAGAACGATCGTTATAATGCCAAAGACCACATCCCACTTAGTAGGTAAACCTGCCCTTTGGATTATTTGGTCTTTGTAGATGAGAATATAAAGCCCACTGGCCAAAGCAAGACCAAAAAGGGTCAAATCAACCCAATTGACCTTTTTGCCTTTGAAAGTCGGGTAGGTCAAAAAGGCTACAAGAAAACCGAGCATCAAATGAGTGACCCTCAAGGTCCAAGGATCTAAAGTCCCCCTCCAACCCGCATAAAGATGAAAAAGCGACATAAAAATGGCTATACCCGCAGATGCCTTCTCCAAAATCCGCGACATGCCCCTCCTCCCCACAAAAAGGGCCTCCCCAAAAGGGAGGCCCTTGGAGCCTCATCTCCTTTATTTGATGAGCCCCTTTTCCTTGTAGTATTTCAGGGCACCCGGATGAATGGGTATCACACTCTCCTTGGCCGATACTTCAGGAGTTGTGAACTCGGCCATTTTATGAACCTGAACCAACTCTTGCTTGCGTTCAAAGATGGTCTTTGTGACCTGATAAACCAGGTCTTCTGGCGTATCCTTGTGGCAGATAATGCTATTCCAGACCGAAATGGAAGGCACATCTTCCGTTTGACCTTTATAGGTATTGGCCTTCAATATGATCTTCCCGTAAAAGGGATAGGTGGAAGTGACCTTCTTTATCTCCTCCTCACTGAAGGGAATAAAACGAACCTCATGGGTGGTCACCAGATCCATAACCGAAGAAGCCGGCGGAGCAACATCCCATATGCCCACCTCTATGGTCCCATTTTTCAAAGCTTCAGTATTCTCGGCAAAGGAAAGCCGATAGACCTTCATGTCTTCATACTTAACGCCTAAAAGGGGAAGGATGAGGCTGCTTTTGTACTCGGTGCCACTTCCGGGGGCACCAACCGACACCCTTTTACCCTTAAGGTCGGTGATCTTATAAATGGGATACTTCTTCAGGGTTATCACATGATAAACATGGGGATAAATTAGAACCACCGAACGCAACATATCCAACTTCTCCTCCTTAAACCTCCCCTCTCCCCTATAAGCCTGATAAAGGACATCATTCATGGTGAAACCGAAAGTGGCCTCCTTTCTGGCGACAAGCCTAAGGTTCTCCACCGAAGCACCCGTAACTTCCGCAGTAGCAATTACATTAGGGATATTCTTGTTAATTATATCGGCTAACCCACCACCATAAATGTAATAAACGCCTCCCGTCCCACCTGTGGCAATAGAGATCCTGATCTTCTGCTGAGCAAAAATACATTGTCCTCCCAAAAGCAACAAACACCCGATGATTAACGCAAAAAATTTTTTCATGGTAACACCTCCTTATTTAGTTTCGTCATTAATTTCTTCCAATAATACTCTCCTCTTTTTATCGAATTAACTTCAACAAGAAGGCTCCTATCCCTAAATTTTAAGATCTCCTTCACGTTTTCCCCATTGACACTAAATATAAAATTCCTATCAGTGGTATTCCTGAAGGGTATCTTGGAAAAACGCCTTTCAATAAAGTTGTCGGCTATTCCATAATACTCCCTTACACCCCAAGAAGAAGTCTCCACCTTCTTCAAAACAAAAAAATTACCCCTTACTTCAAAAATTTCCCTAACTTCAACATCATATATGGAGTTAATATGCGAAAGAACTACAACATCTTTCCCCCGTAATTTCTTTATGGCAATCACTTTATTCTTTGCGACTTCTCTGACTATTAAAGAATTAACAGGCTGATTTAGAAAAATAACCATCCCTATTCCTATTATAATTAAACCCTCCTTCCACCGCTTTTTAACAAACACCTTTCTTTTTTACACCCTATTTTTAAAAAAATGCCGAAATTTGTCAAGAATCAACGAACTTTTTTCATTTTTTGGGAGCATATTGATCCCTTAAAATCCTTTTTGCGATCTTGCCCGATCCCGTTTTGGGCAATTCGTTCAAAAATATAACCCTTTTTGGAGCCTTGTAATGGGCCATTCTTTCCTTACAAAAGTCTATTATCTCCTTCTCATCGGCGTATTCTCCTTCTTTTAGAACCACTGCGGCGCACACTATCTCTCCCCAAATCTCATCAGGGAGGCCGAAGACCGCCGCTTCGAGGATCTTGGGGTTTTGGTAAAGCACGCTCTCCACTTCGGTGGTATAGACGTTTTCCCCGCCAGTGATGATCATGTCCTTTTTCCTGTCGACTATATTCACGTAACCCTCTTCATCGATGGTGGCTAAATCACCGGTATAAAGCCATCCTCCTCGGATGGTCTTTTCGGTCTCCTCGGGTAATTTCCAGTAGCCTTTGGTGATACTGTCGCCCCTAACCACTATCTCCCCCACCTCTTTTCCGTCCTTCCTTACTTCTTCGCCGTTTTCCCTCACCACCTTAAGATCCACGCAAAGGAACTCTCGGCCCGTTTTGGCTTTAAAGGCGAATTGCTCTTCTGGGGGTAGCGTTTTAAGGTGTTCTTTCAGGATGGAGACCGTGAGATAGGGACTTGTCTCGGTCATCCCATAGGTCTGAATGTAATCGCAACCAAATCCCTCTATTATGGCCTTCACCAGCTCCGGAGCGATGGGAGCACCTCCACTTAACATCACCCTGAGGCTCGAATAGTCAAAGGATTTGAAATCGGGATGCTTTACCAGAAGATTGAGCATGGTAGGAACCATATTGCTTATGGTGACCCTCTCCCTCTCTATGGTCTCCAGCACCACCCGCGGTTCGAAGCGTTTCACCATCACATGGGTTCCACCCACCCAGGTGATGGCCCAAGTGGCCCATGCATCGGCCAGATGGAACATGGGGGCGGCGTGAAGCCAAACGTCCCTATCGGTGAGATGAAGTTCGGCTATGGCTGAAAGGGCATGGATGTAGCAGTTCCGGTGGGAAAGCATTACCCCCTTAGGCCTACCGGTGGTCCCACTGGTATAGTAAATTTGGGCCGTCCAGTCATCACCAGGCCCCCAAGCTTCCTCCTCGTATTCTTCGGCCTCTTTTAAAGCCTCCTCATAGGAGAAAAGCCCACTCTTAGAATCCGGTTCGATCCAAACCACCTTTAAATCCTTCCCCACATAAGAAAGCGATTCCCTTACCAACGGCTCAAAATCCCAGTGGCTTAGGAGAAGACAAACTTCCGCGTCTTCCAAAATGAAGCCGATCTCCCTCCCACTTAATCGGTAATTTATCGGAACCAAAGGTGCCCCCAAAATGGCAGTGGCAAAATAGACCTCCAAAAACACATGGCAGTTGTAAGAAAGTATGCCCACATTGCTTCCGCTTTTGACACCCATCTTCTTCAAAAACGAACACAGCTTTCTCACCCTCTGATAAAACTCCCCATAAGTAAAAGCCTTTCCCGAACATTTAACGCCTATTTTGTGAGGATAAAGCCTCGCCGCTTTACCTATCAATTGCCCCAAATGCATAAATACCCCCCTTTTTGATTGTTTTGTTTAAAAAAAGGTGTTTATAAATAAAAATTGGTGCCGGAGGTGGGAGTCGAACCCACACGAGCGCGAGGCTCGGGGGATTTTGAGTCCCCTGCGTCTCCCAGTTCCGCCACTCCGGCATGCCTATCCAATTATTATAATCCTTTTAGCTCTTCGTCAAGTAAGGGAGGCCTTCTCAGGTGAAAGTCGGTGAGTTTCTGAAAGGCGTAACCCACTTTTAAAAGCGTCCCCTCATCACAAGGTCTTCCTATAAGTTGCATCCCTATGGGAAGCCCATCTCGGGTGAAGCCACAGGGAAGGGAGAGCGCGGGAAGCCCGGCCAAATTGGCAGGGATGGTGAAGATATCGGAAAGGTACATCTGTAAGGGGTCATTTATCTTTTCGCCTATTTTGAAAGCAGGGGTAGGGGAAGTGGGAGTGAGGATGAGATCGCAAACTTTGAAGGCCTCCTCGAAGTCCCTTTTTATTAAGGTCCTCACTTGAGAGGCCTTTTTGTAATAGGCATCATAATAACCCGCTGAAAGGGAGAAGGTCCCGAGCATTATCCTCCGTTTGACCTCAGGGCCAAACCCCTTGGATCGCGTCTCCAAGTACATCTCCAACAGATCCTCCCTCTCTTCCCTAAACCCATACCTCACTCCATCGTAACGGGCCAGATTGGAACTGGCCTCGGAGGTACAGATGATGTAATAGGTAGCAACCGCATATTCGGTGTGGGGAAGGGAAATCTCTTTGAGCTCAAGCCCCAAATCCTCAAGGACTTCAAAGGCCTCCTGGAGGCTTTTCCTTATTTCCTCATCCAGACCCGGAATGAAATACTCTTTAGGAATACCCACCCGAAGTCCAGAAGGATCTTCTTCTAAGCACTTGGTGAATTCCTCAAAGGGAATGGGCAAAGAAGTGGAGTCCTTTGGATCGTGTCCCGCTATCACTTCAAGAAGCAGGGCACAGTCCTTGACGTTTTTGGCCATTGGCCCTATCTGATCTAAACTTGAGGCAAAGGCCACAAGCCCGAACCGGCTCACCCTTCCGTAGGTGGGCTTAAGACCCACCACCCCACAAAAGGAGGCTGGCTGTCTTATGGAGCCTCCCGTATCGGAACCCAAGGCCACCACACACTCCCTTGAGGCCAAGGCGGCAGCGGAACCGCCACTTGAACCGCCGGGAACCCTTTCGAGATCCCAAGGGTTGCGCGTTATCTTGAAGGCCGAATTCTCGGTGGAGGATCCCATGGCGAACTCATCCATATTGGTCTTACCCAGAATAATGGCCCCTTGAGCCTTAAGCTTCTCTACCACAGTGGCATCATAGGGAGGGACGAAATTATAAAGGATCTTGGAAGCACAAGTGGTCAAAAGACCCCGAGTGCAGATATTGTCCTTTATGGCCAAGGGAACCCCTACCAAAAGCCCAGGCTCATCATTCTCAAGACGCCTTTTGGCGGCCTTGGCCTGTTCGATGGCCCCCTCTTCATCCAGGGTCAAAAAGGCCCCTATCTTACGATCGATCCTCTTTATCCACTTGAGAAAGATCTCGGTGAGTTCCACGGGATCAAGATCGCCCCGAAGGTAAGCCCTTTTTAAATCGTCAATCGTAAGCTCCAGAATCTCCTTCATATCACCCTCGGCACCCTGAAAAATCCTTCTTTGGTCTTAGGAGCGTTTTTCAAGAGTTCTTCCCTTTGGTTGGGGTTGGTAACTTTATCATCCCTGAAGGCATTTTTATGGGGAACCACATGAAAGGTGGGCTCAATGCCCGAAGTATCAAGCTCATTTAGCTTCTCCATATATTCCAGCACTTTGTTAAGCTGTTGAGTGAAAAGCTCCTTCTCTTCTTGGGTGAGTTTTAACCTTGCCAGTTTTGCCACATATTCCACTTGTTCAATCGTTATCTTCATTACTCCTCCTGAGAGGCCAAGGCCTTTATTATATCACCTCGAGTCAAAATCCCCACAAGCTTCCCCTCTTGAACTACCGGAAGCATGTTGATATTGTGCTCTATCATAAGCCTTGCCGCTTCTTCTACAGTGGCCGAAGGCGAAATCGTCACCACTTCCCGTTTCATTATCTTCTCCACAGGGGTGTTGTACTTTTTGATGAGCTCTTCCTTATCTATCTCACTCACCTCAAGACCCATGGTCAAGTAATCGATTATATCCGTTCTGGTGATGATGCCTTCGACCCTCCCTTTCTCCACTACGGGCATACCCGCCACGTTAAAGGTCTTGAGCTTATAAAGGATCACCGAGATCTTCTCAGTGCCCTTACAGGTGATCACATCCTTATTCATTATCTCGTACACCTTCATCCATACCCCCCTCCAAAAAAGATTTCATGGGCATGCTTTTGAAGCTGTTCGATCTTCCTCAAGGCAAAGCGCAATCTTTTCTGATCGTGAGAGTCAAGAAGCGAAGGATCGATAAAATTCGAATCCTCCTCTCCCTTAAGGATCAGTTCCTTCTGGAAGGATATCCTCATCCCCATAAGGATGTGAAAGGCCTCAACCAGGTCCTTCGAAAGCTCCATGCTCAAAACCCCTTTATCCCTTAAGGCCTCAATCCTATTTAAGGTGCTCGTCTCATAGATTCCGTAAATGAAGGCCATAAGCCTTACCAAAACCACCAGGGGAGCCCATCCGCCCGTTTTAAGGTTAAGTTTGCCTTTATTGGGGCCGTCTTTCTCCAATATGAACTTCCCGAACAGGCCGAGTGGAAGCGGGATGAAGACGATACTTTCCAACATCTCCCTTAAAAGGGCTTTGTTCTCCACAAGTCGCGGCATCAGGCTTCGGAAGCCTTCCCATAGCTTAAGATCCCCCACCAAAAAACGCGAATCCATAAGGATCATGAGATCCAACGGGGAAAGAGGGCCTTTTTTCCCGGTTTTAACGGTCCTTTCGATACGGTCCTTCCACTTATTTAAAGAGGAACGCCATTTTTCATTGCTCGGCATCACCCCGCCTTTACACTTCCTTATGCCCACCTCCTCAAGGGCATCCACAACCCTTTGGGCCATCTCTTTAAAAATGGCATCGTTCCCTTCATCCTCATAAATTAAGAGGTAATCCTGATCGGTAGAGAGGGTCTCCTCCTTCCTTCCAGCGCTTCCCAAGGCCACCCAGACAAAAGGAGGAAAAGGACCAAGTTCCGAATTGACCATTTCTATGATCCTTTTAGCCACCCAATCCCTTCCCTCGCTACATATGAGGTGGACGTCCTTAACCGAATGGGTATCTTCAAATACCTTTATGGCAAAGCGGGTGAGAAAATAATGAAGCTTTTTTAGTCCGTAAAGATCGGCCTGAGAAATCTCATTGAAAAATCGGTTCAACTCCTCTTCGATCTTCCGGAGCGCTTCCTCTTCCTCTTTTATCTCCTCTTTAATCTTATTCAACATAAAAAGGCGCTCCTTGAAGCTCAGCCTTTCGGGCGAATAGTCTTTGAGGATTTTATTGATTTTTTCGGATATATCCATCTCGAACCTCTATCTTAAACCGAGAAGATCTTCTACCGCATTAAGGCGCATCTGAAGCTTCTCCCTCACCTTCAAACGTTCCTCCAGCTTCTCCTTCTCCTTTTCGACCACTTCCTTTGGCGCTTTTTGAAGGAAGGAAGGATCTTGTAGTTTCCTACTCAAAAAGGCGATATCCTCCTCCACCCTTTTTAGCTCCTTCTTAAGCCTCTCAATCTCTTTCTCCGGCTCAGGGACAAGCTCGGAAAGGGGTACATAAACCTCCACCCCATAAGTTATGGCGGTACTTGAGGCCTTTGGCGCTTCCCCTCCTTCTAAAAGCTTGAGCTCTCGCAAAAGGGCAAGACTCCTTATGTAAGGAGCCTCTTGTTGAAGTTCTTCCAGGATCCGGGCATCCTCACTTCTCAAAATGGCCTTGATTCTTTTCGAGGGCGGAACCCCCATCTCTCCCCTTATGTTCCTTATGGCCGTTACGACGCCCATGAGCCTCTCCATACGGGTTCGGGTTTCCAAATCTTCCTCCAATTCGAGCTCTTCTGGCCAACTGGAGACCATTATGCTCTCCCCTTCGTGGGGGATCTTCTGCCATATCTCCTCGGTTATAAAGGGCATAAAGGGATGAAGGAGCTTTAAGATCCTCTCAAGGACAAAAAGGAGCACCCTTTGGGTATTTTGTCGCAACCGGAGATCATCCGCTTGGGAGAGTTGGACCTTCGAGAGCTCAATATACCAATCACAGAAGTTATGCCAGGTGAAATGGTAAATGGCCAAAGCCGCATCGTTAAACCGATACTCCTCCAGGGCTTGAGTGACTTCCTTGATGGTAGCCTTGAGCCTAAGAAGGATCCATTTATCGGGGAGCGTAAGCCTTTCGGGGATTGAGCCCTTTATCCCTTCATCCAGGTTAAGAAGACAGAACCTGGCAGCATTCCAAAGTTTATTACAAAAGGTCCGGGCGCTCTCTATCCTCTGCTCAGAAAGCTTTATATCCCTTCCCTGAGCGGCAAGGATCGCCAGAGCAAACCTCAAGGAGTCAGCCCCATACTTCTCTATCATCTCCAAGGGATCGATCACATTGCCCCGGGTCTTACTCATCTTCTGGCCTTCCATGTCCCTCACCAAGGCATGAACGTAAACATCTCGGAAGGGCACATCTTTCATGAAATGAAGCCCCATCATCATCATCCTGGCCACCCAGAAGAACAAGATGTCAAACCCCGTCACCAAAACCGAGGTGGGATAAAACACCTCAAGCTCCTTGGTCCTTTGAGGCCAACCGAGCGTGGCAAAGGGCCAAAGGGCCGAACTGAACCAGGTGTCAAGGACATCCGGATCCTGATATAAGTTGGTGGAACCGCAATCTTTACACCGGGTGGGAACCTGCCGATCTACCGTTATCCCTCCGCAATCCTCACAATGCCAAGCGGGGATCCTATGCCCCCACCATATCTGCCTGGATATACACCAATCCCTTATGGATTCCATCCAGTCGAAATAGACCTTCTCCCACTGCTCGGGGATGATTCTTGTGCGTTTCTCCTTTACGGCCAAAATGGCGGGCTCAGCCAGGGGTTTGGTCTTAACAAACCATTGAACTGAAAGATAAGGCTCCACCACCGTCTGACACCGATAACACCGCCCAAGGACAATCCTATAGGGTTCTTCTTTAACCAAGGTTCCATCCTTTCGAAAGTCCTCAAGGATCCGACGTCGACACTCAAACCGATCAAGCCCCTTATAGGGACCAGCCTCCTCGGTCATGATCCCCCTTTCATCCATCACCTTGACGAAGGGAAGGTCATGTCTTTTGGCTATCTCGAAGTCATTAACGTCATGAGCGGGGGTGATTTTAAGGGCTCCGGTACCAAATTGGGGATCCACATAGGAATCAGCAATAACGGGGATCCTCCTTCCCACAACCGGAAGGATGACCCATCTTCCCACAAGATCCTTATACCTTTCGTCCTCCGGATTTACCGCCACCGCCGTATCCCCAAGCATGGTCTCGGGCCTCGTGGTAGCCACAACGATCTCCCCTCCTCCTTCTAAAGGATACCGGAGATAATAAAGCATTCCCTCCTCTTCCTTTCTCTCCACCTCAAGGTCGGAAAGGGCCGTCTTACAACGGGGACACCAGTTGATTATGTAATTGCCCCGATAGATCAACCCTTCCTCGTAAAGCCTCACGAAGACCTCTTTCACCGCCTCCTTTAGACCCTCGTCCATGGTGAAACGTTCCCTGTCCCAGTCGCAAGAGGCCCCAAGCCTTTTGAGCTGTTCGATGATCACCCTTCCGTACTTTTCCTTCCACTCCCAGACCCTTTTTAAAAATTCCTCCCTCCCTATCTCCTCTCGGGTCAAGTTCTCCTTGGCCAGTTCCTTCTCAACCATATGCTGAGTGGCAATACCCGCATGATCGGTCCCGGGAAGCCACAGGGTTTCATACCCTTGCATCCTCCTCCACCTTATGAGGATATCCTGAAGGGTGTTATTCAGGGCATGACCCATGTGAAGGGAACCGGTGACATTGGGAGGGGGGATGACTATACAAAAGGGCCTTTTACCGGAATTTGGGTTCGCGTGAAAAAAACCCCTCTCAAGCCAAAACCTGTACCACTTTTCCTCCACTTCCTTCGGTTCATAAGCCTTAGGAAACTCCATCCTTACTCTCTCCTTCTTTAAGGACACATTTTATCTCTTGGGCTAAACTTTTAGAAAGCTCTTGAGCAAAAGCCTTGAGGATCTTCCTTAAAGCCTCACCGAGCTCCTGATTCGTTATAACTTCTTCTTCCCAAACCTCCTTCTCCTCTTCTTCAAGGGGCCTTTTCACCTCCTCTAAGACCTTAGCACTTTCCTCAATCACCTCCCTTACCCTTTTTAGCTCCTGCTCAGAAAGCTCCCCCCTTGTTGATTCTTCCTCCACCACTTCGGTGAGCTCTATTATTTCCTCTTCCTCCTCCTTCCCAAGGATCCTCTTTATCTTATCCACCACCTCCTCCTTCCAAAAAAATCAACCCCCTCAAGGGGTTAAACCTCAACTATAATAGAATACACCTCCATAACAATTTAAGAGATACCGCAGAAACACCTCCCCCTTTTGAAGGAGGAAAAAGCCAAGGGAGGCCCTCTTAAGCCCCGGAACAAAATATCAATTACTTGGAAGCCCTCTTCTCTTCTCTGGCCTTTTTCAGCCTCTCACCGAGTCCCCTCTCTTTCGCTAACTTTCTCCTTTTTGCAACAAGCGCTTTTGCGACAAGAGGATATCGAGCGGGCAATCCCCATTTCTTCCGGTACTCTTTTGCGGTTAAACCGTGACTCTTAAGGTGAGCGTTGGTCAACTGTCGGAACTCTTGACCACATTCAAGGCATATGACTTTATTCCTCTGGACACTCTTAAAAGGATCGACCTCAGGTGTGACTTGAGAAGGAACTTTCTCCACCTTCCCCTCTTCATTCTCTTTCATCTCCTTAAGTCTTTGGAAGGTAACTTCCAGAAATTTGTCTATCTCTTCCGGGGACATTTTCGCGTGAGAAGCTTGAGCTGCTGCTATTTCTACTGCCATTTCTGTTAATGATTTAGCCATGATTCACCTCCTTAAATGGATTTTTATAAATCATTTGCAAAAAAAATAATGACATTTTTCAAAATGTCAAGCCTTAAATGCATAAAATTTAAATCTCGAAACCTCACTTTCCTTTCACTTAATTTCCCATTGCCTTTTTACATCCCTTCCTTTCAATCCTCACCATTACCCTCTCAATTCCCACATGGCGTTCCTCTGTTGGGATGCTTGACACCCAGGGGAATTTGTGAGATCTTTAACAAATCCTTAAGAAGAAACCTCAAAGGAGGGGGAAATGGGCAAGTGGGATAAGGTTTATGAAGATTATCGTCAACGTCGAGAAAGGGTTTTAGCCATGGGCGGTCCTGAGGAGATAAAGAAGCAGAAAGAAAGGGGGAAGTTGACCGCTCGGGAGAGGATTGATCTTCTGCTTGATCCAGGGACCTTTGTGGAAGTGGGCATGTTTGTTAGGCATCGAACCACTGAGTTTGGTATGGATAAGAGGTTTGTACCCGCCGAAGGGGTGATAACTGGGTATGGGAAGGTCAACGGAAGGTGGGTGGTAGTGGCTTCGGAGGATTATACGGCTATGGCCGGTACCTTCGGCGAATACCATGGGAAAAAGTTCGTTTGGGCCATCGATTTTGCTAAGGAGAAGGGGTGGCCTTTTATCGGGATAAATGACTCAGGCGGAGCGAGGCTTCAAGAGGGGATGGATACGCTTGAGGCCTACGGATGGCTTTTTAGGGCTCAGATATTGGCCTCCGGGATAGTGCCCCAGATATCGCTTTTGCTTGGGCCCTGTTTGGGAGGACAGGCCTATCATCCCATTATGACGGATTTTCTCATTCAAAGCAAAAAGACGGGCTTTATGGGAATAGCGGGACCTGCTTTCGTGAAGACTCAGACAGGTGAGGAGATCACGCTTGAGAAGCTTGCCGGATGGGAGGCCCATGCCATAAAGGCGGGACAGACCCATTTGGTGGGAGAGGATGATGTGGAATGTATTGAGCTTTGTAAGAAGTTGTTGAGCTACCTCCCCTCCAACAACCGCGAGAAACCGCCTCGGGTTGAGACCGGAGACGATCCTAATCGTCAGATACCGGAACTTGATGAGATCCTGCCGGATCCCATGTTGAGGACCCCTTATGATATGCATCAGATCATAGAAAAGGTGGTTGATCAGGGTAGCTTCCTGGAGATAATGCCCTATTTTGCCAGGAACCTCATCGTCGGTTTTGCGCGGTTCAACGGTTACACTGTGGGGATAGTGGCCAATAACCCCATGTGGTTGTCAGGAGGTCTTGATGTGGATGCCTCGGATAAGCTTGCCAGGTTTGTCAGGTTCTGTGATCTTTTCAACATCCCGCTTGTCACCTTCCAGGATTGTCCCGGTTTTTGGATCGGGTCTGAACAGGAATGGAAGGGGATTCTGAGGCATGGAGCTAAATGCCTTTACGCCTGGGCTGATGCTACGGTTCCCCTAATAAGCATTATTATCGGGAAATCCTATGCGGGCGCTCATTATGCCATGCTCGATAAATCCATAGGGGCCGATCTGGTCTTCGCTTGGCCCACGGCGAAAATTAACATAGTAGGAGCCGAAACTGCGGCAAGCGTAATCTTCGCCAAGGAGATTCAATCGGCTCCTGATCCGAAGGAAAAGGCCCGTCAGTTAATAGAGGAATACCGGATTAAGTTCGAACATCCCTATCAAGCAGCTGAAAGGGGCTATGTGGACGATGTGATCATGCCAAGGGATACCCGTCGTTACATTTGCATCGCCTTGGAGGTCCTCCAGAATAAACAGGTAGCTCGTCCGTGGCGTAAGTACTCCAATATTAACCTTTAAAAAATAAAAAAAGATCAAAATGGCAATCCTTAAACAAGAGGGGGTTTGGGCCCCCTCTTGTTTAAGCCTTTTAAAGCGGATTAAAATAAGGTTCCACATACGAAGGAGGATGGGATGTGGTGGGAGGCCCTTAAGATATTTGGGATAGGTTTCCCCGGCGTTATACTCACTTTGGGGCTTATGGCCCTAATCGTTTATTTGGTGGGAGTGGCGGTTAATTCTTTACAGAAGAAAAAGGGGTAAGAAGGAAAATGGGAGAGATTCTCGGGAAAATACTCCTTCAAACGGGGATATGGCATCTTGAGGTGAAGCATTTAATAATGTGGGGAATCGCCTTCGCTTATATTTTTTTGGCCATCAAAAAGGAATACGAACCCCTTTTGCTTTTGCCGATCGGCTTTGGCATTTTGGCGGTTAACCTCCCTTTAGCTCCTTTGATGACCCAGGAACCGAAAGGCTTGCTTTACATCTTTTATCATTATGGACTCGAATGGGAGGTCATACCCTGTTTGATCTTTTTGGGCCTGGGGGCCATGACGGATTTCGGGCCGGTCATCGCTAATCCTAAAACTTTGCTTCTTGGGGCGGCGGCTCAGCTTGGGGTCTATGTGGCCTTTTTTATAGCGATCCTTCTGGGGTTCACGATCCCTGAGGCCTGTTCTATAGGGATAATCGGAGGGGCGGATGGACCTACCACTATTTATACGACCGTTCGTCTGGCTCCTCATCTTTTGGGAGCTACGGCGATTGCGGCTTATTCCTATATGTCGCTTGTTCCCGTCATCCAGCCTCCGGTTATGAAGCTTTTGACCACGAAAAAGGAAAGGCAAATCATGATGAGGCAATTGAGGCCTGTCTCAAAGACCGAAAGGATCCTCTTCCCCATAGTGATGATGTTAATTTCCTGTCTTTTGCTACCTGCCTCGGCTCCTTTAATGGTCATGTTCATGTTGGGCAATTTGTTTCGAGAATCTGGGGTCGTCAAAAGGCTTTCGGATGCGGCTCAGAACGAGTTGATGAACATAGTGACCATATTTTTGGGCGTTTCGGTGGGAGCCACCATGTCGGCTGACAACTTCTTAAGGCCTCAAACCCTCATGATCTATGGGCTTGGGCTGGTGGCCTTTATCTTCAGTACCGCTGGAGGGGTTCTTTTCGCCAAACTGATGAATCTGTTTTTGAAGGAAAAGATAAACCCCTTGATCGGCAGTGCTGGCGTTTCGGCCGTCCCCATGGCGGCGAGGGTGAGCCAGAAATTGGCTTTGGAGGAGAACCCGAGAAATTACCTTATAATGCACGCTATGGGCCCCAATGTGGCTGGAGTAATAGGCACCCTAATGGCGGCAGGGTTCTTTATAGCTATGGTAGGTAAATGACGGTAAAGGAAAGGGTCAAAGCGGTAATCGCCGAGATATACGAAACGGCCTTAAAAAGCGGGAGGGATCCGGAGGAGATAAAGCTTCTGGCAGCCACAAAGAGTGTGCCACCCGAGAGGATCCTTGAGGCCATAGAGGCAGGGATAAGGATCATAGGGGAGAATTACGTTCAAGAGGCTCAGAAAAAGTATGAACTTATAGGCCCTCGAGTTAGCTGGCACATGATAGGAAGGCTTCAGACCAATAAGGCAAAATATGCGGTTAGGCTTTTTGAAGTGATTCATTCCTTAGACAGTTTGAAGCTTGCTCAGGAACTTCAAAAGGCAGCGGAAAAACAGGGGAAAAAGGTCAAGGTGATGATTCAAGTTAACATCTCGGGGGAGATAAGGAAGGGAGGGGTTTCTCCGGACAATTTAAGAGAGCTTTCCGAGAAGGTCTTGGAATTTCCCAATTTGGAACTCATCGGATTGATGACCCTTCCGCCTTACTCGGAAGATCCAGAGGATTCCAGGCCCTTTTTTCGAAAACTAAGGGAACTCAAAGAGAAGCTAAATGAGGAAGGCTTTCCGATCAAGGAGCTCTCCATGGGGATGTCCAATGACTTCAAGGTAGCGATAGAGGAGGGGGCGACTATTTTAAGGATCGGGACTCTCCTTTTCGGACCGAGGCCGAAGTGATGGAAAAGGCTTGGAGCGGAAGGTTTAAGGAAAGGACCGAAAGGATCGTTGAGGAATTTACAAGCTCCTTATCCTTTGACATTGAGCTCATCGAAGAAGAGATCCAGGCGAGTAAAGCCTACGCCAAGGCCCTTTCTGGAGCGGGCGTTCTTAAAGAAGAAGAGGCAAATGAGATCTTACGGGGGCTTGATGAGATCCTTTCGGATTGGAAAGAGGGGAAGATAAGGCTTGATCCGAGCTTCGAAGACGTACACATGCTGGTGGAAAGCCTTTTGAGGGAAAAGATAGGGGAAGAGCTGGGAGGAAAACTTCATACGGGAAGGAGTCGCAACGAACAGGTGGTAACGGATCTGAGGCTTTACTTAAAGAAGAGGATCCTTCGGGAGCTGGAGCTCCTCAAAGATCTTAGAAAAGCCATTGTCCTTAAGGCCGAAGATTGGCTTGGGATCCTAATTCCGGGCTATACCCATTTGAGGAAGGGACAGCCCGTTCTAATTTCTCATTGGCTTATGGCCTATTATGAGATGCTTAAACGGGATGAAGAGAGACTTCGAGGGTGTCTTGAGCGAGTGGATATACTTCCTTTGGGAAGTTCGGCCTTAGGTGGGACTCCTTATCCCTTGGATCGGGAATTTCTGAGAAAAGAGCTCGGGTTCTCGAAAATTAGCGGAAATTCCATTGATGCCGTTTCGGATCGGGACTTCCTTTTGGAGTACTTGGGTTGGGCGGTCATCTTGATGATCCATTTGAGCCGGATGGCTGAGGATCTGATCTTGTGGTCAAGTGAGGAGTTTAACTTCGTAGAACTTCCCGAATCCTTCTGTACGGGCTCAAGCCTTATGCCTCAGAAAAAGAACCCTGACGTCTTGGAGCTTATAAGGGGAAAGGTGGGAAGGGTATTGGGGGGTTTTTGCGCTTTAAGTACCACCTTAAAGGGCTTGCCCCTCACTTATAACCGTGACCTTCAAGAGGACAAGGAGGTAGTTTTTGACGCCTTAAAGACCGTGGAAACTTCCCTTGAGGTCTTTACCCCTTTGATAGAGGGCTTGAGGCTTAAAGAGTCAAATTTAAAAAAGGCCCTACAAGGGGGATTCCTTTTGGCTACGGAACTCGCCGATTATTTGGTCCAGAAAGGCCTTCCCTTTAGGGAAGCCCATCGTCTATGTGGACGGATAGTGCTTTATTGTGAAGAGAGGGGGAAGGAGCTTTGGGAGCTTAAGCTCGAAGAGCTCAAGGAGTTCTCTCCTTTTATTGGAGAGGATGTCTTTCGGTTTCTTGACCCCCTTGAGGCAGTGAAGAGAAGGAACCTCCAAGGCGGGACCTCGCCCGAGAGGGTAAAAGAGGCCATAGAGAAGGCCAAGAGGGAGCTTGGGTTTTGCGAAGATTAATCTTACTTCTGATTCTGCTTTTGGTGGGCTGTGGGGTAAAGAAGCCTCCCTTGCCGCCGGATGTACTTCTGCCCGATCCACCCAGAGAAGCCAAGCTTAAGGTGAGGGAGGGGGTTGCCTTTTTGGAATGGAAAGCCCCAAAGGCCAAAAAGGGTCTTTTTGGCTTCAAGGTCCTTGGAAGAAGGGGATGCCCCGGATGTCCCGGGGATTTTTCGGAGCTTGGGTTTTTGAGTTATGAGGAAAATAAGGAGGTTTACCAATTTGTGCTCTCGGACCTGAAGGAGGGGGAGATCTATATCTTTCAGATCAAAGGCGTCAATAGATGGGGCTATGAGGGTAGGGGAAGTGAGGAATTGAACCTCTTGTGGGAGAGCCCTCCGTTGCCCCCTTCGGATTTAAAAGGACAAGGGAGAGACAAGAAGGTGGTCCTTGAATGGAAAAAGGTAAGTGGAGCCTCAGGATATGCCATTTACCGGCGCCTTCCCCCTTCTCCCTTTCCTTCGGATCCTTCTTTTTATGTAAAAGAAGAAGGCTTCGTCGATGATAACTTGGAAAACGGGAAGACCTATTGCTATGTGGTAAGAAGCTTTAAGGAAAGCGGAAGAGTCCCAATAGAAGGGAAGAGCTCTTCGGAGATCTGCCTTGTACCTCGCGATGATTCCCCTCCCCCACCTCCTTTGGGCTTCGTGGTTTTAAGGGAAAGGGAAGGGGTACTTTTGAGGTGGTTTCCGGTGGTAAGCGAGCCCATTAAAGGGTATCATGTCTATCGAGGGAGGTGCGAAGGGAAATTGGAGAGGCTCACCGAAGAGGTGATTGCGGAGACGAGTTTTTATGACAAACCGGAAAGGGGTTGTTGGGTTTATGGGATTTCGGCAGTTGACCTTGCGGGAAACGAAAGCGAAAAGGCCTTGGGAAGTACCACATTTTGAAAGGAGGGAAAAA
>Ga0272449_1000920_pt1 | contig 32317 bp, 30 predicted proteins | sample YNPCB0241_FD_198679 | JGI IMG/M metagenome (GOLD analysis project Ga0272449, IMG submission 198679) | Hot spring sediment microbial communities from Yellowstone National Park, WY, United States - YNP-CB-024-1 | ecosystem: Environmental > Aquatic > Thermal springs > Hot (42-90C) > Sediment... | reverse complement strand
AAAAAGGAGGGCCGGGATGACAAAAAGGAGGGCTGGGAGTGACAGTCTTTTTTACTTGTCATGGAACGAATGCGAGGCATCCCATAAGAAAGCCCCTCAATGCTTCGTCTAATATTTTCGAACACCCCCGAAAAAATTTGACATAGCTTAGCAAAGGAGCTATAAACCATTGCTACCTTAGCAGAAGCTAAGGCGAACATGGTCTGAAGGCCAGCTTTTCCAGAAGAAAAGCTGGCTTTATTTTTTTGTAAACCACAACTCACAGGAGGAGAAACAATGAGAAGAGCAAGAAGATGGATTGTTTGCCTGGGCGTCATTATCGTTAGCCTTTTACTGGTTACCTCTGTCGCTAGAGCTCACTTCGGGGTCATTATCCCATCAGACGACATCGTTACATCCAAAGACTCGAAGAAAATCACGCTTAGCATCAAATTCATCCATCCCATGGAAGATGTCTATATGGAGATGGAAAAACCCAAGAAAGTGGCGGTGTTCCATAACGAACAGCAAGAGGACCTAACCCAGAGTCTTGTAGCCAAAAAGGGCAAGGGTAAGTCTCAGGATAAAGCTTACACTTACTGGGAAACATCCTATACGGTAAAGAAACCAGGAGACTATATCTTTTTCGTAGAACCAGCTCCTTACTGGGAACCATCTGAAAACAAGTTCATCGTTCACTACACTAAAGTCATTGTGAACGCTCTGGGTAAAGAGGAAGGCTGGGACAAGCCGGTAAATCTCCCCATAGAAATTGTTCCTCTTACTCGTCCCTACGGACTATGGACCGGCAATGTGTTTCAGGGACAAGTGCTGGTTAACGGAAAACCGGCCCCCTTTATTGACGTAGAAGTGGAATATTTGAGCTCTTCTCCGGAGAACAAAAAGAAAATTTCTATTCCTGCCGATCCTTACGTAACTCAGGTGGTTAAAACGGACGCCAACGGTGTCTTCACCTACGCAATGCCTAAGGCGGGTTGGTGGGGATTCGCCGCTCTAACAGAATCTCCTCAAAAAATCGTTCGAGATGGCCAGGAAAAGGACGTTGAAATGGGCGGAGTAATCTGGGTTCATGTGGTCGATATGAAATAAAAGAAACTTAACGTGGAGCATGCTTTGCTCTAAGAATAACCGTAAGTTTTGACAGCACGAGCATCAAATTAGGGAGGTCAACAAAACATGTTTTCGTCTAAGAGACTAACTTTAATAGCCGTTACACTCAGCCTCATTTTGTCTGCATCTTTTGCCTTTGCTCACAAGGTGCAGATTTTTGCTTACGTGGAAAAAGATAAAGTGTTCACCGAAAGCTACTTTGCAGACGGATCACCGGTAAAAGCCGGTAAAATTGAAGTGTACGCCAAAGACGGATCTAAAATAACTGAAGGTTCAACAGACGATAAAGGCACCTTTTCTTTCGCTCTTCCTAAAGATCCAGTCGGTGTAAAAATTGTGCTTGATGCGGGAATGGGACATAAAGCCGAGTACGTTCTCAAAAAGGAAGATGTGGGAAAATGAAGGTCATAGGAGTAATTTTGCTTTTCATCTCTACTATCTTGTGTGGGGCGATATCTCAGGCCCAGGAGACTCCCACTTCCTGTCATTCCGAGGCACTAAGTGCCGAGGAATCTCCGAGGATGGCCTGTGACCTTTCTGAAATAAAGGAACAGATCGCCCAGCAGTCCCAGGAATTTAGCCAGGAAATGCGCCAAATCAAGCGAGAAATCGCCCTTCTTCGCCAAACCATGGAGAAGCCTGGAATAAAGGAAATCTTCGCCGGAATCGGCTATATCTTTGGGCTGTGCGGGGTTGCCTTCTATTTCAGTGCCAGAAAAAGAGGGTCAGACTCCCAGCATCCTAAAAAGGAGTAAGTTATTCATGCATATAGCTGATGGAGTGTTACCAACGTCGGTAGCAGTTGCAGGTTACATCCTTAGTGGAGGTATTCTTGCTGTAAGCCTCAGGAAAATCTCCCGCGAAGATTACCCAAAAATAGCTCTTATGAGCTCTGCCTTCTTTGTGGCTTCTCTTATTCACGTACCTCTTGGCCCCACAAGTGTTCATCTTTTGCTTCCAGGGGTGGTTGGTATTGTGCTTGGAAATATGAGCTTCATAGCTATCACTCTGGGGCTTACGCTGCAATGTGTTTTATTTCAATTCGGAGGAATCACAGCTCTCGGAGCCAACTCCCTGATGATGGGACTTCCGGCTCTTTTTGCAGGATGGTTTTTCCATCTGGCAGCCAGAAAAATATCGTCGCCCATTGGCGTCTCTATAATTGCCGGTATCTCCGGTATGCTGGGCGTTGTTCTAGCCGGGATAATACTTGCCCTTCTGTTGTTTCTTTCAGGTGAAGCTTTTCTGAACATCGCCAAGATTGTCCTGCTAGCTCACATACCCATTGCGATTATTGAAGGTATTGTGGCGGCCGCTATGGTTTCCTTCCTGAGGAAGGCGAAACCCGAACTGATAAATGTAAGGCCCGCATAGACCCCCAACACCAGGTAAGCAGGGGAGCGATTCGCCGTATGGGAACGCTCCCTTTCATTCTTGACCCATGCCTTCTTCCAGTGATAGAAAAACGTCTCGAACTTTTTAAAATTTTACATCAGGGAGAAATGAAGGTGGCTGTAGAGCGGGCAAGTTTTCCATTTTCGGCTTTGGTGGGCCAAGAGATGATGAAGCGAGCACTCCTTCTCAACGTTGTAGATCCTTCTATTGGTGGAGTGCTTATAAGAGGCGAGCGAGGAACGGCGAAATCAACAGGGGTTCGAGCTTTAGCCAACCTTTTGCCACCCATAAAAGTCGTTGAGCACTGTCCCTTTCAATGTGATCCCGATAACCAGGCTCACCTTTGCATATTCTGCCGTGAACGACTGGAGCGAGGCGAAACTCTTTCGGTAATAGAAAGACCTATCCGTCTTGTTAATTTGCCCATTGGAGTTACGGAAGACCGCCTGCTAGGCACTATAAACATAGAGGAAGCATTAAAAAAGGGGAGAAAAGCTTTTGAACCAGGACTTCTTGCCGAAGCTCACAGAGGCATCCTCTACGTTGATGAAGTAAATCTTCTCAACGACCATATCGTTGACATGCTATTGGACGTAGCCGCCTCAGGCGTGAACGTGGTTGAAAGAGAAGGCATCAGCTTTTCTCACCTGAGTAGATTTGTGCTGGTCGGCACCATGAATCCAGAAGAAGGTGACCTGCGGCCCCAACTCCTAGATCGGTTCGGGCTCTGCGTCACCGTAAAGGGTCTTACTTCAGTAAATGATCGAACTGAAGTCGTCCGAAGAAGACTTGCTTTTGAGCGAGACCCGGAAGGTTTCAGAAAAGCGTGGGAAGCGGAAGAAGCGAAACTGAGGGAAGTAATCCTCAGAGCAAGAGAGCTTCTCGATCTGGTAGCGATAACCGATGAGGTTGTAAGTCTTGCGGCAAAAATATCCGTAGCGATGGAAACGGATGGACATAGGGCTGAAATCACAATGATAAAAGCGGCTCGAGCTAATGCCGCTCTTGAAGGAAGAAAATCTATTCTGCCAGAGGACATTCACACTGCGGCAAAGCTTGCACTTGCTCATCGGGTTAAGAAAAATCCCCTGGAAAAGAAAGAACTCGATGAAAACAAAATCCAAAAAATTCTTGACGATTATAAAGAAGGCTCCGAGGAAGAAACAGGCCAGTGGGAGCCTCACTATGCTAATCCTAACCGCAATGAGCAAAAAGATAAGACACATTATACCTCACCTGTTGCCTGCATTACGCATCGTTGTAGTGGACGTCCAACCTTTTTAACGCCTGCATTCCCCTTTCATCGGCTTGCTCTGGGAACTCATCCTGGAAGAAGATTTCCTTTCCCCTACCACGGTCGTTCCGGTTTTTCTCTGGGAACTCGCCTTCCACGGCTTAATGAACCCCTACTACAGGATATTTCTATTATCGGAACCCTTAGAGCGGCGGCACCATATCAGAAAGCCAGATCTGACAACGGAAAAATCGTGATAAAACCAGAAGACATCCGCCTGAAAAAACGTTTTAGAAGAACTGGTCTTACAGTGATGCTTATCGTTGACTCAAGCGCCTCCATGAGAACAAACGACTGTATGTCCATAACAAAGGGTATAATCGAAGCTCTGCTAAAAGATCTTTATCTGAAACGTGACAAAATCGGGATTATCACCTTCAGACATACCAGCGCTGAGGTCATATTGCCAATCACAACCAATATGCATGATGCCAGCTCGAGAATTGAAGAAATTCCCGTGGGCGGACGAACACCTCTGGCTTTGGGGATGGATATGGCCTTGAAGCTTCTTTCTCAGGAAAAATACAAAAATCCGGAAGCTACACCTGTTATTGTGCTTTTCTCCGATGGCAGACCAAATGTTAGCTGTTTCGGCAAGGACCCTGTTGATGAAACTCTAGAATTTGCCACGGAAATAGCTCGGCGTGGCATTCAGTCAATTTTTGTTGATACCGAACAAAACCCCATGGCTATGGGATACGGCTATTTGATTGCCGAGCGAATGAAAGCCCTTTATCTCCCTATAGACAGACTCATTGCCGGAAAGGGTTAAACTTTAACTTCGCTTTTTTCACCGTTTAGAATGCCCTGTTTTAACAATCCCCATCCCGTCCTGTGTTTTATTGCACCCATTTCCTATTGCTTAAAAGCCCAAATGGGCAGAATCCAGGTAATAGCCAAATGAAATCAAATCTGTCTTCAAAAAATCGAGTTGCGATACAGTCTCCAAAGAAGGTTTTTATAGCTTAGACTGCTTAATCAAAAGAAATTTCTCACCCACCATATTGATATGCCCTCCAGCTAACGCTTGAACCAAGCTGCGTAATGAAACACATCGGATTACCTAGGAGTAAGTTGCGAAAAATGTGCTGATTCCGACCTTATCCACTCTATTCCCGGTCAGTATCGTCCTGAGAAGGTGACAAAGCCCCTTTTTCGTCAGAGTTTAGCTCTATTCGCCCGTCGTCCGCAGCGAAGACACGATTCGAGAACAAGGCCAAGCTCTCTCGACATGCCGCCAACATCTGCTCTGCCTTGGGTCCCAGTGAAGCATTGAGAATGTCCCGCTTTTTGACTTTTCTGTACCAATTCTCAAGCTTGGCCAGATCCTCTTCGTTTTCCTCTAGTTCTGCGAAGGTGAAATGGGAAGAGCGGGTTTCTTCCTCCAACTCCTGAAGAAACTCCTCGCATCGATGAATGATTTCCGCGTACTCCTCGTCGCGTGCCTGGTTGAAGACGGATTCAAGGACTCCTGGTGGGCCAAGGTGCTGACTTAGAAACACATAGGCCTGACCACCGCACTCATCCACAACATACTGCCGCAATTTCCGAAATTCCTGCTCGTGGGAACGGGTGGCGGGCAGCACGCATACAGAGTTCTGAAGGAAAACTGCACCAATGGCCTTAATCTTTCGCCAAATCTGAACTCGGTGCCTGGATGGCTCTGTGGGCACGCGATAGACAAAAAGCAACCACTCGTTTTTCATTGGCCTTTCCTCGCAAAATTCAAGACTACCTAGACCATCCGCGTCAATAGGTTAGCACTTGCGGTATTCGAATGCAATTCCAAAACCTCGTGGGGAATCTGGTTGCCTTTCATCACTTGCGCACCTAGCCCATATCTGGCGGAAAAGAGTGCTTGACAGAGCTTTCGTTCTGGTATATTGTAACAACTGTAACATACAGATGAAATTATAGTTACTAGAAAATGAAAAGGAGGTTACTATGGATACCGTATTCTTGATAGGGATGATCGCATCGGGACTTTTCTTCGGCTGGACCATTGGTTCTCATTACACCGGGGCGGTCATGGGCACGGCATTCGGCGCCAAGCTCATTTCAGCCAGAAAGGCAACCATATTGATCGCGATCAGCGTTGTGCTGGGGGCCACATTTGAAAGCCACAACGTAGTAAAGACGGTCGGAACAGGGGTAATAGACGCTTCAGAAATGACAGTCTTTCGCGCCATGGTCATGATGTTGACAGCCGCTTTGGTAACCGCAGCAAACACGTACCTCAAACTCCCGGTTTCCACATCCCAACTGGCTATTTTCTCGGTGGTGGGCGTAGCCGTGGCCGTGAAGGCGCACGTTTTCTGGAGCACTACCATTGTGGCTCTGGCCATCACTTGGGTCGGTACACCTATTCTGGCAACTATCCTCGGGTTCATTATCACAAAGCTGATGGATCAAGTGATGAGCCAGAGCTCGGAACGGACCAAGAGAATTGTGAGCTACCTGCTTATTCTAGTATGCTGTTATGCCGCCTATACTCTCGGCTGCAACAATACCGGCAACGCTGTTGGCGTCTTCTTTGGGACAGGGGCAATTCCGTCAAAGATGTTGGCCGGGTTCATAGGCGGCATTGTCATGGCAATAGGTGCCCTGACTTGGGGTCGCCCTCTCCTGGAGAAGGTCGGATTGCACATAGTCTCCCTGGATCTCAACAGTGCAGTAGGAGCCCAGTTGGCACAGGGTATAACGGCTCATATCGCTGCATTCATGGGATACCCAACATCCATGAACCAGGCCATGATAGGAGGCATTGCAGGCGCTGGGTTGGCCAGAGGCGTCAAGACCATCGATCTCAAGGCCATCAAAGAAATCATTATTTCCTGGTTCCTGACCCCAGTTGTGGGAGGAATCGTGGCCTTTGCTCTTTACTCATTGCTCTCTTGGGTACTGGGAGTAAAGTAGAATCAAATTCTGGGGTGTTCGAAGAAGGTATAGGCAAAACCCTATGTGGTTACACCTATGGCAATCTTCGAATACTCCCAAAATAAAACCATCTAGGAGCGTTCGAAAATTACCTGCAGTAGGGGCGACCAGCCGGTTGCCCCTACCTCATTACATCAATCCTGGGCATAATCATAGGCCCCCGTTTAGTTTTTTCGAACATCCCCATAACCATCTTGACAAAAATACCCGTCAGGTGAAATATTACGGTCGAGATTAGATACTTATCCTGAGTCTTTCCTCTCAGGAGGGCAAAGTTTTATAATTTGAAAAATGCTTAGATTTTTAGAAATCTTAAAAATTTTCCTGCTCAGCAACCTCCTATTTGGCAACTGATCTGCTCCATGCATAACTCATATTTTCCTGTTTCCTTCTCCTGAGAGCTCCAACAACCTCTTGAGAGGGAACATGCAGACGAGTTGTGTTTGCTTTGTAAATATTCGGTAACAGCTTTTCAGGGAGAAGGAAAACATGGGACAAATCCCGGACGCTGTAAGGATCTTTATTGAATCAGTCCCAGATCCTGTAATCTGTTATGACACTTCTTGCCACATTACGGTAACAAACAGTAAAAGCAGATCACAAATTCTAAGAACTTACAACGATGTCAGCCATCTTAGAGCCTGTGAAATAACTGGAGAATCTCATTCTAACAAGCAGTGCAATGCCTGCGTCTATGGTAAGGTCAAGCAAAATCACCAGGATTTTTCGGTTGAAGGAGAGGTGATTCTCCCTGATGGGCAACGCAAATTATTCTGTCGGCATATTTCGTTATGGTCTATAAACGGCAATAATCTCCTGGTGGAAATCTGGAAAGATCTCTCAAAGGAACACACTCTCTCCAGAGATGTTGAACTTAAGAAGCTGATAATTGATGGCTTTTTAGAACTTTTTGACATCCCAGTCTTTATCACCGATGAACATTTTCGTATCGTGAATATAAACAGGTTTTTCGAGAAGTTCGCCAAGATTCCATATTCTCATCTTATCGGACGTTCTTTGTGGGACGTTATAAAGTTAAGCGAATACGACACCTACGGACTGTCGAGAGTGGGACAGCGTGTTCTCCTCAGAGCAAGGTTGAGCCGTGAGCCAGAGGAAGAATGCAATATAAGATTTTACTCTGTCGGTCACAACGGCAAAGTTACAGGACATGTTGGATTCATATTAAAAAAGTGGCAACCTGGCATCCCAACCTATTATCCTCACTACGAAATGGAGTATTTCTTCGAAATATGCCGAGAAGCTTCCCATAAAGAGACCCTCCAGGAGTTCATCTCTTTTGTTAATAAGCTTGCCAGAGAAAGATTCCCCGTACAATTTGATATGGTCATAATCCTGCTAGACGAAGAGCGCAAAAGCTTTATATGGGTTGACGACAAGGAACAACCAGAAAAGTTCCAACAGCAAATAAGGTCTCTCTTTTCCGGTTCTGATAAATTTTCCATTTTTACCGCCTCATTACATGGAGCTGAATTACAGATGCGCCTAGCTCATTCAGGCGACCCCTATTTTCTTCCAAGCATCATGGTCCCTTTAGCTAGTAGTTACTCAGAGTGGTTTGGCTTTCCCATTGCAACCCACAGGCGAGTCCTGGGATACTTCTTCATGGGATTTACAGGCCTGGTGCCTCAGTTCCGTGAAGGAATGTATTTCTTCTATGGATTCATGAGCCAGATGGCAGGACACATACGACAACTGGTTTTGCGAGAACAGATGATAAGAGCAGGCGGTAATGAGCAAAAAATCCCGGAACGATTTGGTCGCATCATAGGCAAGAGCGAAAAAATGCAGGCTGTTTACGAACTCATAGAGCTTGTTGCTCCGTCAGAAGCAACTGTGCTGATTACGGGCGAAAACGGTACAGGAAAAGAACTTGTAGCTCTGGAAATTCATAGTCGAAGCCCAAGAGCCAATGGGCCCTTCGTGGTTGCTCACTGCTCAGCCTATTCTCCGACCCTGCTAGAAAGTGAGCTCTTTGGACACGAAAAGGGAGCTTTTACAGGAGCAATTAAGCAGAAAAAAGGACGTATAGAGCGAGCTCAGGGCGGAACATTATTCCTGGACGAAATTGGAGATATTGCCCCTGCTACGCAGGTGCTTCTGCTTCGATTTCTCCAAGATAAGCGTTTCGAGAGAGTCGGAGGGGAAAAGACTCTTGAAGCCGATGTAAGAATTATTGCCGCCACCAATCGTGACCTTTATGAGGAAGTACAGAAAGGTCGCTTCAGAGACGATCTCTTTTATAGGCTCAACGTAATAACCATTCATTTGCCACCTTTAAGGGAGCGGAAAGATGACATTCCTGTCCTTGCTAGATATTTTCTTGAAAAATACGGTGAGAAAGAAAAGAAATCTCTAAAAAACATTGCCCCCAATGCAATGAAATTGCTCTTAGAGTATGACTGGCCTGGTAATGTTCGACAGCTTGAAAATGCTATAAGTCACGCGGTCGTTCTTGCTCAACCTGATGAAACCACCATCACAGCGTCTCATCTACCAAGCTTCTTGCGGACTCAAAAGATTATAGATGAACAGATTTCTCTTTACGAGCATGAAAAGATGCTCATCAAAAAAATACTGCAAGAGTGCAAAGGCAACAAACATGAAGCTGCCAAAAGACTTAACATAAGCCGTAGCACTCTTTACAGCAAACTTAAGCGTTATGGACTTGCTATTTAAAGATTTAGTTTGTAAGGACTAACAGCCGTCCGCCCCTGCAATCCTTGGTGTAATTATAGGCCTTCGCTGTAGTTTTTTCGCCCCCTATATTTTTCTTGACTTCCGATCCACCTAGATATACTCAACTTTCCCTTGGGGATGGAGTCCCCCTCCAACCACCTGCTTCCGCGGGTTGATGACTCCTGTAGTTAATCTGTACTAACAATTCATCTTTAACATTATCAGAGGAGGTTCGCGGAGATGGAACAGGTGTATGTTGTTGCCACGGTTTGGCTTGCTTTAGCTGTTATTTCAGCAATTATTGCCTATCATCTACGAGTTGCAATAGCTCTTGTGGAGATTTGTGTGGGAGTGATTATTGCAGCAATAGCCGGTTATCTTGGAAAAACCGAGTTGCTTGGAGCAAACTCAGAATGGCTTCGCTTCCTTGCTTCGGCAGGAGCGGTTCTACTAACATTTCTAGCTGGAGCAGAGCTGGATCCCGAAACACTACGGGAAAAAGCGAAGGAAGTAAGCATTGTCGGTCTTATTGGTTTTCTTTCTCCTTTTCTCGGCTGTGCCGCTATTGCCTATTATGTGCTTGGGTGGGATCTGCGCGCCAGTTTGCTAGCCGGCGTGGCTCTATCTACAACGTCAATGGCAGTAGTTTACGCCGTTATGATCGAAACCGGTTTCAATGAAACCGAGTTTGGTAAAGGAATTCTTGGAGCCTGTTTTATAAACGACCTGGGAACGGTTGTAGCTCTGGGGTTAATTTTTGCACCTTTTACTTACAAAACTGTCATTTTCGTCATAGCAACGATTGTCGTGTTGGTAACACTTCCTTACATCACCAGGCTCATTACCAGAATCTATGCCTACCGCACAGCAGCCATAAGAACTAAGTGGGTAGTTTTCATTCTTTTTGGTTTAGGTGCTCTTGCTTTATGGTCCGGTAGTGAGCCTGTTCTTCCAGCCTATCTAGTAGGCATGGTGCTTGCTCAGTTTTCGCAAAGTGATAATTTCTGGTTACGCCGTCTAAGAACGCTTACAGTAGGCTTTCTAACGCCTTTTTACTTTCTACGGGCAGGAACTTTTGTATCTCTACCGGCGTTAATCTCTGCTCCCCTTGTATTTTTTGTCCTTTTAGGGGGGAAAGTGCTTTCCAAAATCTTTGGACTTTATCCATTTGTTGCGATATTTCGCAAAGAACGTAAAGAAAGATGGTATTATACCCTCCTTATGTCCACAGGTCTTACTTTCGGAACGATATCAGCACTCTACGGTTTAACTCATAACATCGTTAATCAATCTCAGTATTCTTTTCTTGTGGCAGCAGTCATTGCCAGTGCAGTAGTTCCGACCTGGATAGCTGGAATAGCCTTTCTGCCACGACACCTATTGCCAAAACCAGAAGCTGTGCCTTACCCACCAAAGGCAGAACTGGACGAAGAAGGTTAATGGAAAATATCTACTGGGCTCGCCGAAGTTTTTCGGCAATAAGTGTCCGATAAGCTTCGGTGAGCTTTATAAAATCTTCATGATCACCTCCTGCGTCAGGATGAAGAATCTTCGCCTTACGTCTATAAATCCTCGTAATATCCTTTACGGACAGCTCTCGCCACCGCTCAACGTTGATCTCAAGACGTGAACAGGCCTCAGAAATAGTTACACTAGACCTCTGCACCCAACGCCTATAGGCGCTTTGTTCTTTGGCACCGAAAATCCCTCTAATGAATTCCTCCCAGTTGAAAAACGGCTCAAAAGACGAATCGAAATACATCACCAGATACTTTTGTAGATATGGGTGAAGACTGGTGGGATCATGGTTTGGAACTCCATCGAAGAAGTTCCGATCTCTGTTCAAGCTACAGATAGCATCAAGAAAAGCTTCATCCACTCGCTCCTGATCCAAAGCGTAAGGATGATTTTTGACAATAGAGTCTTCGAAATATTTTTGAAGGTTAAAGGCCGTGTAAACGTAAGACTTTATCTCCTTTGGTTTTAAATGCTGTTCCATTTCATCAATGATTGTTTCACGTTCGTCCCTGCACTTATCCAGTAGAACATTGAGAAACTTCCAGGGGCGATTGTCTAATGTCCCCATGTCTATTCGTCCACAGCGTAGAAAATGCATTCGGCGTTTATCAAAGGGATGAAGTTGTTTTTGCTTTTCAAAAAGGTCTTCGTCAGAGTGCGGAATATCTGAAGAAACACGGTGTCTCCTGAATCCATGCTGAAAATTCAGGATAATTCTTCGGATATACGGATCAATGAAGGGAAAGAAAAGAGCCTCCAGATCTTCTGAAGAAAAGCTAACCCCTGCCTGCTCAAGCCCCTCTTCAAGGGATTCGTCAAAGTAAAAGCCACTTCCTCCCACATAATGGATGTAAGCTCCAGGATCCGACCCCAGGTCAAACAGATCACGGTATGTCCAGCTTTTCCCATTCCAGTAAGATTCTCTAATAACATAGTGATACGATTTTCCTTCGAAAATTTTTTTCATATACATGGGTCATCATCCTCACATAGTTACCTGTTTGGACACAGAAAGCCACCACCCAGGCCAATCCCTGTCGCCTAAGCCTACCATGCTGGCAAACTCCATGGCATTGAAGACTTCATTGCCCTTAAAATGATTGTTGAAAATCACGAAGGTTCGGTCAGCCCTGGTGGCGATACTTTGAGCCTTGTCGGCAATTTCTCGAAGTTCATCATAACTATACCGATAAAAATAGCGAGAATCTCGGTTGCTTTTTTCCCCGAACCAGTTTTCCACATTTCTTCCATGACATCGGAGGTAACCAATTGATGTGGTCACAATGTCGGTAAGTGGAATGGAAAAAGAAACCTGAGGTTGATCGATATTGCAAAATCCCAGATTAAGCTCCTTAAGGAACAACTCAACAGCTCGATGGAGCCATGACCTATGACGAAATTCGACAACTAAAGGTAGATCAGGAAATCTGGACCGAAGCTCAGCAAGATATTTTCTGTTGTCATGCGTATTATGAAAACGATAAGGAAATTGCGCCAGCACAGCCCCAAGAAGGTTGTTATCTTGAAGAACACCAAAAACCTCCATCATAGCATCATAATCATTTTGGGTAACAATTGTCGGATCGTGAGTAAAACCGCGGTAGAGTTTTACTGTGAATAGAAAGGAACCTCGTACAGCCGCGTGTCGAACTCGCTTAGTCCAGGATTCCACAGTGGAACGAGACGGAATGCGGTAAAAGGTGCTGTTTATTTCTATCGTGTCAAAATAAGAACTCATAAACTTTAATGCATCCACTCGTCCTTTAACACCCGCAAACACCGTATCCCGCCAATCTGCATAACTCCATCCTGCAGGTCCAACAAAAATACGTCCCTGATGTTGAGAAGGTAATAACTTCATTCTTCATCCCCGCATATAGTTGCCCGAAGCTCTAGGAATTTCCCATCCAAAATAAAACAAGGCGCTTTTTAATAATAGCTCACTTTTTTGAGCGGGAAAGAATTATGTTTGAGCGTATCTCTTTTTCTGGTATCATAAACTGGCGTTTAACCTTAATAAGGGAGGTTTTATCAATGCGACAATCAATTAAATTTCTTCTCAAGGCAGCAGGAATTGCCTGTTTTACCCTAGGACTTTTGTTAGCAAACAATTCTATGATGGCCCAGCAGAATATCTCAAGAATTGCCATTGCCCCGTTTTCTATTCAGGCACCGCCTGATCTCGCCTATCTTCAAAAGGCTGTGCAAAATCTGCTAGTATCTAGAGTAAACGTGCCGGGGAAAATTGAGTCCGTCCCGGTAAATGTAGCCCCTTCCGGGCTTACTCCCGGGTCATCTCTCAGCCCCGAAGAAGCTAGAAAAATCTCAAATACAACCGGAACTAGCCATCTTATTGTCGGAACCATAACAGCTATTGGTGAGGCTGTCAGTATAGACGCCTGGTTATACGATCTATCATCAGCTGGGGCTCCAAAAAAATTTTCTGCTCAAGGAGCAACTCTAGGTCAGGTAATTCCTCAGGTTGATCAAATGGCAAAGGAAATCAGTGGTTCCTTTGGGGTCGTTCCTGTAGCGGCGGCTCCTGCGGTAACATCCCAGCCATCCCAAGCCACAACAACAGCAGCACCTGCTCAGACGCAACAGGCGGCTCAGTCTCGAGTCATGGAGGTGCTGGCTAATCCTCTTCTGGAAGAACAAAGAATCTCCTACCTTAACCCGAACTTCATTGAACTTACTCCAGAGGAATCTCTTCAAAATCTAGGTGTCTGGCGAAGTCAAACCATTTCTGAAGGCATTGTTGGTATGGACGTTGGAGATGTCGACGGCGACGGAATACCGGAAATCGTCACGGTGAGTTATAAGAAACTCAGTGTGTATAAGCGCGTCGGAACGGCTCTAAAGCTCATTGCTTCCCGCGAAGCCGAAAAATCAGAACGGTTTGTCTGGTGCTCTGTTATAGACCTTAACGGCGACAAACGAGCCGAAATAGTTGTTACAGCCATGGCACAAAAAAATGTAACCACAGGTGGTTACACAGAGAGTATGACCAGTGTGCCAACGGGGTATGAAACTCCATCCTCAACGGTTTTTTCTCTTCAGGGTACGGCCCTCCAGCCCATAGCCACAAAGATTCCCTTCTTCCTGAACACTTTTACCACCTCTGGTGGAGACAAGATCCTGATCGGACAAAGGCAGGCAACAGAAAAAGGCTTTGCTCCTGGAATTTATGAAATGAGGCTTCAGGGACAAAGACTTGAACCTCTTCAGGAAATCCACCTGCCATCTAAATGCAATGTGTTTAACTGCGCTGAAGTTGATATAGACGGGGACGGCAAACCGGAATATGCCATTATTCTTCCGGATAATCGCATGATCCTCACTCGAGCAAACGGATCCGTTATATGGAAAAGCAGGCACCGGTTCGGAGCAACAACCAACTATATCCTGGGAAAGGCTGAAGACCTTCGATACAACCAGCAGGATTACTACTATATTCCTCCCCCAATTCTTGTAACCGACCTGAATAAAGACGGTAAAAAAGAAATTGTTGTGAATCGTTCGCCCGAATACAGCCGATTGCTTCCTGCAGGTTTCAAATATTACGAAGCAGGACAGGTGGTTTCGCTTTCCTGGGATCAAATCGGGCTTATTGAAAACTGGGCAACCAGAGAGTTAAGCGGAATGGTAACAAGTATCAGAATTGCCGACACTAATAACGATGGAATACCTGAACTTGTTGTAAGCGTGGTGCTTGGAAAAGAGCTTCTTCAAGTCTGGAAATCGGAAAGTGTTATTTTCGCTTATGACTTGAATGTGGACAAAAAACCGAAGGAAAAAGCCAAAGAATCTAGATAAAGGCTCTAGCCATGCCGTATTAAAATGCTTAAGATGAAATTACCACCCGACGGGATGACAGTAGCAAAGAAAAGACGGAGGAAAGACAAATGAAAGAAAAAGTAGAAAAGGTGCTTGAGAAAATCAGACCCATGCTTCAGCGAGATGGAGGGAATGTGGAACTTGTTGAAATAGAGGGCACAACCGTTAAGGTTAGACTCACGGGAGCCTGCCATGGATGTCCAATGAGTCAAATGACCCTTAAGGCCGGCATCGAAAGAATCATCAAGCAGGAAGTTCCTGAAGTAACCCAGGTTGTAGCGGTTATGTAAAAATTGAAAAGCCAGGGGTGTGGCAATAGCCACACCCTTTTTCAATTATTCTCGTTAAGTTCAGCTTTTCGTGTAAGACTCTTAAAATCAATAATAGCCCTGCTCCCAGCCAGTCAATCGCACACCCGTTAATTTCCAAAACGATCCCGACTGTTTAAACAAACTGAATAAATTTTGCTTATACTTTTCGAAAGTTTGTGGTATTAATTGAAAGTCCTAGTAAAAAGCGAAAAAGCCAATCCAAAAGAAAAATTAGTAGGAGATGAAATGGCCGATCAAGAGCTTCAATCTGCTGTTCGGGCTCTTCAATTGGGTAACAAGTTAAGGGAGCTGAGGGAGAAAAAGCGCTACACCCTTCAGGAATTGTCTCTAAAGACCGGACTCTCCAAAGCTCTTCTATCCCAGATAGAAAACAATCGTGTAATTCCCCCGATTGCCACCCTGCTCCGTCTTGCCAAGGCTCTGGAAGTAAGTCTTAGCTATTTTTTTCAGGATGAAGTTAAGGGCAAATCGGTTTATGTCACCAGAGCCAACGAACGTCTGAGAGTCGATAGGCGGCAGCATCACAAGGAAGGTGAGGTTAACTACATTTACGAAGCTCTTGAGACTCAAAAACACGACAAACACATGGAGCCGTTCTACGTCGAGTTTCCTCCAATGGATGTAGGTGAAATGATGTTTACCAGTCACGAAGGTGAGGAGTTCGTATACGTGCTCGAAGGCACCATTGAGTTCAGGACAGCTAACGCCACAATCATTCTAAATCCAGGTGATTCGCTTTATTTCGATGCATCTCAGGGACATGCCTTTCGCTCTCTCGATAAAAATACTTCCAAAGCGGTAATTGTGGTCTGGAACAAGCCATAGATGAACCAACCAAGAATCCTGTTTATCCAGCTACCTGTCCAGTCCCACGATTATCATTACAATTTCGCCCACGTTCCCTTAGCCTCCGGAGTGCTTGCGTCATTCCTCAAACAACACCTGCCAGATGTCGATATAGTGCTCCCCGATGCTCTCCTGACATCCTCCGCAAGCACATCTACCTTGATTAATCATATCCTTCATTTCGAGCCGGACATTGTGGCTTTCGGATGCTATCTGTGGAACATCGAACGATCACTGTTTATAGCTCGCTCTCTACGGCAAAAAGGCCTAAGAGCCCTAATGATAGCAGGAGGTCCCGAAATTCACCCAGATCACCATCTTTTAGCCGATCCAGATTGTCCCTTTGACATGCTGGTTACAGGAGAGGGAGAAGATACTCTACGCCAGATTGTTTATGCTGCAATATCTGAAAAATCAGACCTCAAGAAAGGCTTCTTCATAAAATCCACCCCCGTTTCTCCCGCAGAAATTCCTTCCCCTTATCTAACAGGCTTTCTTTCTCCGCCACTTGAAGGCAGTTTGTTGATCGAAACTTCTCGTGGATGTCCTTACCACTGTGCCTACTGTTATTATCACCACAATGTGCCTCGAATAGCCGAATTCCCCATAGATCGCACAGTCCAGGAAATAATGTGGGCACGGCAGCATAACGTAAAGGAAATCACCTTTGCGGATCCAAGTTTCAGTTCAAGGCGTAATCTTGCAAAGTTGTTAGATGTCTTATCTGAGCTGAACTCCGATGGATTCTTTAGTTTCTCAGCAGAATTAAACGCCGAACTCTGCAATGAAGAGCTTGCACGAAAGCTGGCGCAAGCTGGTTTTAAGCACGTAGAAGTGGGGCTTCAAAGCACAAATCCGGCGACTCTAAGAGCCATCGGGCGTCCAGTGAAACTGGATGCTTTCGTAAGAGGAGTAAAGGCTCTGAGAAAATACGGCATTAGCGTCATGGTAGATCTCATAGTGGGACTTCCGGAAGAAACTCCAGAAAGCTTTGCTAAAGCCGTTGATTTCTGCGTAACGGAAGATCTCGCAGACGAACTTAGCATTTATCCTTTGAGCATCCTTCCCGGCACCGAGCTAAGAAATCATGCCGCAAAGCTGGGCATTGTTTATGATCCCGTGCCACCCTATTACGTCAGAAAAACCCCATGGATGGATGAGGAAGCCATTTACCAGATGTTCCGTTACGCTGAAGACATAACAGGTATTGACTATTTCCCGCCGGAATTTCCCAGGTTACATCCCATCTCAGGAAATCCCCTGCTGTGCGTGGAATCGCTAACAACAGATGATGACGTAACCCGCTGGTGCCAGACGATTATGGAAAACCCTTTCCTCGGTCAGGCTGTAACCTTCAAGCTGGAAAATGAAAAATGGTGGTTGTATCAGGAAGAACTTTCCAGGCTTCTCTTAAATCTTTTAAACCGTGACCCTTTTATTCTAGTTTCGTGGATTATTCCTGAAGAAACCATAGCCAATGTTCCTATCAACATGCGGCTTAAACTTTTCGAAACATTTCTCGGCCATCGGAGTCATTACAAAGATCGGGAATGGTTTTCTACGTCGAGCTCGCTTAAATCGTCCCAGGTGTTCGTGCAAATCTCCCATCAAACCGGCCTGAGCTCTACGTTTTTGTGGGTCACTCCTGAATTACTTTCAGGGCAACACGACGAACTATGGTTTCTTACCCCGCGCCTTGGGGCGGCTCAGGGCGACGACTCATCCTTTCCCGAAAAATATATACTTTATCGCTCAACTCAACTCCTGGGCATTTCCCATGACGTCCCTTATAGAGTCACGTTCATCTGATTAAAGGAATTCTCTGCTTCTCGAATCATCGCAAGATCTTCCTCGAGGGGATTTCCCTTGGTGGTCAAGTAGTGGCCTACCATAAGCCAGTTTACGGCTGTTTCAAGAGCTCGTTTTTGTAGAGCGCCGAGAGCCCGCTCTCGCCCGCCACAAAGTCTCAATTCTCCGCTGGGAAACACCAGTCTGAAAATCCCAAGAGTTTTCATAATTTCGCTTTTAGGAAGAGGTGGCTGATTTTGGAGAGGGGTGCCTGGAATTGGGTTCAAGATATTTATGGGAATGGACGAAACACCAAGGTCTCGCAGAATAAACATCATATCAACTCGATCATCCGGGCTTTCACCCAACCCGAGAATACCTCCTGAACAGACTCTAAGACCAGCTTTTTGGGCGATACGTATAGTGTTGATGCGGGATGAAAATGTGTGAGTGGTGCAAATGTTGGGATAGAATTTCTCTGATGTCTCGATATTGTGATGATAAGTAGTAACTCCAGCTTCTTTAAGTGCGTAGGCTCGGTCCTCGTCGAGACTTCCAAGGGAAGCACATATAGCAAGCGACGGCACTTCTTGCCTCAACACTCGCACAATATCGATAATCTGACTAAACTCTTTCTTACTGAGCTTTCCTCCGCTGGTAACAAGGGAAAACCGCTCAACACCAGCATCTGCCATCTTTTTTGCTTTATCAAGAGCTTTCCTGGCGGAAATAACGGGATATTCCGGCGCCCCAGTTTTATACCAGGAAGACTGGGCGCAAAAGGCGCAGTCTTCCGAACACTTGCCCGAACGAGCATTTATTATTGCACACATGTGAATCTTGACACCGCAGAACTGATACCTTACTCGACGAGCATCTTCCAATAGATGATCAACTTCTTCATCGGCAATTTTCATTAGTCTCAACGCCTCTTCCTTTCCAATCCCCGAAAATTCCATTTTTCTACTCCTCCTTAAACAATTCGCCTTAAGATAACAAAACAAAGGCTATATTTATGAAGCAAGAAGTGCTGAAGTGAATCCTTTGACGTTGCAACATTAAACCATTACCCAATTAATTTTCCAGCACGAACATACAAAAAATTTTAGCCACTTCCCTTGCGTTTTTTCAGATGCTGCTTAAGTTGAAAAGTCGTAAAAAGTCTTTTCCTTATTGGCAACCGAAGCGAGAGTGTTCGAAAATATTAGACGACGAATTGAGGGGCTTTCTTATGGGATGCCTCGTATTCGCTCGGCATGACAGTGCTAGCGATTTTTCGAACACCCCAACCGAAGCAATGGAGATTCGTAGTGTCAGCATCGGAAGCTCCTGTAGCTAAAGTGTTAGTTGTGGATGATGATCCCATCATGCTTAATATGATAAACGCCTTTTTGACCCCGAAAGGTTATCTGTGTTACAGAGCGTCCAATTCAAAAGAGGCTCTAAAAATTGTCGATAATGAACTCATTGACATAGCGATAATAGACATCCATCTGGGCGAAGAATCTGGCATTGATCTCATACAAACTTTAAGGAAAAACCACCCTAAACTTCCATGCATTGTAATTACGGGTTTCGAAGATGAAGCAACAGCTCGGCTCGCTCTAGATGTTGGTGCCTATGGCTATCTAGCCAAGCCATTCAGTTTACTGGAATTGCTCGTTAACATCGAGGGAACTCTTAGACGGCAGCGGCTTGAAGAACTAAGGGACAACTATCAAGACCAACTTGAAAGAAAAGTTAAGGAAAGCACCGAAAATCTCAAAACTTCCCTTGATCTTCAGCATCGAATTGTTGAGGGTGTAATCCAAGCTATGGCAGAAGTTGTGGAAGTTCGTGATCCTTACACGGCAGGACATCAGCACAGAACGGCTTCCCTTGCTCTAGCCATTTCACAAGTTCTTGGCCTTCCCAGAGAAACAACAGAAGCTGTTTATTTGAGTGCTCTTTTGCATGACATAGGAAAAATATATGTACCCGCAGAAATCCTAACAAAACCGGGTAAGCTCGACACCGTGGAATTTGAACTGGTAAAGCGGCACCCTCAGGTGGGTTTTAAGATTCTCCAGAAAATTCCCTTCCTTTTCCCTATCGGCGAAATTGTTTATCAGCATCATGAACGTTTGGATGGGTCAGGCTACCCCAGAGGGTTAAAAGGTGACAATATAAGAATAGAAGCAAGAATTTTAGCTGTTGCCGATGTTATTGAAGCTATGACAAGCCATCGTCCTTACAGACCAGCTCTAGGAAAAGAAGCAGCCCTTGAAGAAATTTCCAGTAAAAAGGGAAAACTTTACGATCCAGAGGCAGTATCGGCTTGTATCGAGCTCTTTACATCTAAAGGTTTCCTCTTTCAGGAAGTAACACCTTTCTGGCGTGTCCATGAAAACGGTGAAAAAAATGAACAGCCCAGGTTATATCCCAGTCTGTAACAAAAAGCGGCTTCTCATCCTTCAAGGATTGGAAACCGCTTTTTAATATCACTTTCTATGTCTGATGGAATACTGCTACCAACATCCCTCCCGTGGAAGGACTAGTGTCCGCAATGGTGGTCAGGGCCGTGATCGCACACATTTCCACCGGTCTGTAAAGTGCCACTCAAGTAAGAACGAACTGCCTCTTCGGGATCAATTGAAGGGGCGCCTGTTACTACCTGGATACCATACTGAGCGAACAACCCAAGAGCTCGAGGTCCCATGCCTCCAGCAAGAATCAAATCAACCTTTCTCTGAGCCATCCATTGAGGCAAGAAGCCAGGTTGATGAGGTGGAGCCAGCACTTCATCCCTGTGCAGTATCTGACCGGACTGTGGATCCACATCAAAAAAGATAAATTTTTCGCAGTGACCAAAATGCATCGAAAGCCGACCATCGACTACAGGAACAGCTACTTTCATACTTTTCAACCTCCTTAGTTGATAAACTCACACAATGAGTTCCAAACCTTTTTTATTTCTCTACTTGCTAAACGGAAACTTTCTCCCTCCATTTCGAATACGGTGAGCCCGTTGATCAGGGCGGTCACCACAGCACTGTTATATGACACTCTTCCAAGTATCGTTGCCCCATGGTTACGAGCCATCTGCTCAAGTCGCTCTGCACCATCGGGGTTGATGTCCCATTTGTTTACGCAGAAAAAAGCAGGAATGTTGAAATGGCGAGCCAGATTAAGGGCACGTTCAGAGTCGTGTTCGCTCGATACTGTGGGTTCAGCTATTACAACAACTGCGTGAGCCCCCGTTAGAGATGAAATAACAGGGCAACCGATCCCTGGGGGGCCATCAACAAGAATGAGGGGAATGCCATGAGCCTTAGCAAGATCCTGAGAGGCTTTCCTAACTACGGCGACGAGTTTTCCCGAATTTTCCGCTGTGGGCAGAAGCTTAGCATGAACCATAGGCCCAATTCGAGATTGCGAAATCATCCATTCTCCGCAGAGCCTTTCCGGAAATTCAATGGCATTTTCAGGGCAGAACCGAACGCAGACACCGCATCCCTCGCAGGAGAAAGGATCAACGACGAATTTGCCGTTCTTCTGGATTATCGCTTTAAAACGGCAAAATTCCTGGCAGACCCCACAGCCCGAGCAGAGATCCTCTTTTATAACTGCCTCGTGCCCACTCCAAAACTCGTGGCGCTCAAGCACTTTGGGATTTAAAAGAAGATGCAGATCAGCGGCGTCCACATCACAATCTGCAACTACGACCTTCCCTGCCAGGACGGCAAAGGCTGCGGTAAAGGTTGTCTTTCCCGTGCCTCCCTTCCCGCTGATTATAACGATTTCTTTCGTCTCGCTTCCCATATTCACATCTTCTCCAATCCGTTCACCATAGCTTTCAAGTTCCTAAAAATTTCTTCAATTTTTGCTCTGTAACCCGGCACAGAATAGACCGGTAGTTCACCTTTGGCATAAGCCTTAGCAACAGCGGCGTCTTCCGGAATCTCTCCCAAGACCGGAATTTTTTCCTTCTCGAGATAGTCGTAAAGGGGTGAGTAGTTTAAGCCAGCCTTATTAATCACCACCCCAAAAGGAATACCTAAAGTCCGGATTGTATCAACAGCCAGGGTTAAATCGTGAAGCCCAAAGGGAGTAGGTTCTGTTACGAGCAATATCACATCCACTCCTTTTACAGATTCCACGACCGGGCAGGAAGTTCCGGGTGGACAATCAATGATAGTAAGAGGGACTTCACGGCTTGCCAGGGCTTTAACCTCTCTTATAAGAGGTGGCGCCATTGCAACGCCTATAGAAAGAGTTCCATAAATGAGGGTTAGATCATCTCGAACTTGCAAGGTTTCCACTACACCGATAGGACGAGGCACCTCGGTGATGGCCTGTTCAGGGCAAACAAGCCGACAGCCTCCGCAACTGTGGCAAAGCTCTGGAAACACAAGAACCGTTTTGCCAATCACAACAAGCGCCTTAAATTGGCAGAAATTACTGCATTCTTCACAGCCCGAACATTTTCCCTCATCTACCGATGGAATCATAACGGATACTTCTTTCTTTTTGGCCGGCTGTCCGCCAAGGAAAAGATGAGCGTTGGGTTCTTCCACATCACAATCCAGGAGTTGAACTGGCCTTGGCGTAGCAACGAAAGCCAGGTTAACCGCAACAGTTGTTTTTCCTGTTCCACCTTTCCCAGAAGCCACTGCGATAATCATTACCAGTGTCCCTCCACATCGGGAGATTGAGCCTCTTGAAGCTTGCCTTCATTAAAAGCGGTGATAGCTTCTTTAACCGTCATCGATCCTTGACCAAGAAAGACTTTGATGCCTGCTTTCTGAAGGACAGTAAAGGCCTTAGGTCCACAATGGCCAGTAATGACACAGGAGACGCCCTGACGGGCAATGTTCTGAGCAGTCTGTAAGCCCGCTCCCTGAGGCGCATTAAGGTTTACGGAATTATCGAATACCTCAAAGGAGCCAGAATCTGTATCATAAACGATAAAGCGGGGAGTTCTACCGAAACGTTCGCACAGAGGCGAATTGAGATCATTACCTGTTGTCGTAATGGCAATTTTCATGCCTATACCTCCTTGAGAATTTTTCAATGAGCCGATTCCATAAGGGGCGGGTTAGTAACCCGCCCTCTCCTTTAGCCCGAAATGTAGGGCTAAAGCCACCCAAGGTTCAGTTAAGCTTTCTCACTACTTTTCTCGAGCGATTCCAGCCTCCGGCGAACAGCTTCCATCTCTTCGTTTAGCACCTTTAGTTGATCCTGAAGGAAAGCCTTTTCATCTTCCGGCGAAAGGGGAGCTGGAGCGCCATAGGCGAAAGGGGGATATGGCCAACGACACCACCAACGCCAGAACCAGCGATGTCGGAAGCCTCTTCCCCAGCCCATGCCACGGCCAAATCCTCCTCCACCCCATCCACAGAAGCCTCTACCAGGGATAGGATTCATATAACCTGGCATTCCGTAACCGGCGCAAAAACCTGCCGCCCGACCTGTCCTGGGGCCAAGTCCCCATGGACCCGTACGATCTCCTCCTGGCATAATTCATCCCTCCTAGTGTGTTGTATTTACGCCCCTCCCTCCGGGGGCAATTTCGCTCACATTTCTCTTATCATCTGAGAACCACAGACAGGGCATTTTTCTTCAACGCAGGGAACTCCTCGCTTATGAGGTTCCCTGTGGCCGCATTTGGGGCAGACACAGAAGCCACCAGAGCCTCCCCCCATTCCTTGTCCACGGCCTCCCCCTCCTGGACCTTGTCCTCTACGGCCACCCATGCCTCTTCCTAAGCCTCTCCCACCACCTCCTTGACCCTGCTGTCCGTTGGGCATTACTTCCTCCTTTCCGGGAATACAAACTCCGTAAGCTGTATTCCACATCCATCGTCTTTTGCAGCAACCTGGCATGGCGAAACGATCATCTCTAATTCCGCCTTTGATCCAGGCAGCAATTACATCCTCGTAAAATCCCGACACAAAGGGTATGACTCGAACTCCGAAGGATTCGATGAGCCAGTAGAGATGCTTCGAGATAGCGCCACAGATAAGCTCATTTGCTCCCCACTCTACAAGAACCTTTGCCTTATCGAAACTTGCCTCTGGCAGATCTTTTTCCTCCTGCCCCAGAACACGTCTATCATGGGACAGATTCACAAGAACCGCCTTCTTAGCAACGTCGCAAACCGGGGAGATCATCCCATTCCAGACGGTGAAAGCACCTTTTATCGCTACGTCCTGGAGCAAGGTTTCAGTCATTGGTGGAAAACCTCTTTTTTTACTTTCTCACCGAACCTTTCTTCATCGCCAATGGTTAGGAGCATAATTTGTGCCAGGAAGGCAAATACTGGTGTTTCTGGCTTTCTGAAGAAAATAACAATCGCACAGTTGCAACAAAATCACAAAACACGTTGCAAATATGCGACTCACAAAAGCTTTCTCTGAGGAATAGCTGGCTGGGGAAAGATGGGATGGTGGCAATCCCGCCCCTCGCCGGAGACGGGATTGCCCATAAATTTAAGATTTTCAGGCTTGCTGTGAGAACAAACCCTGATAGGTCTTACGGAGGTCTCTCTTCAGAATCTTTCCAGTCGGAGTCTTGGGAAGGGACTCCACAACAATAACGGCCTTTGGAACTTTGAAACCGGCAAGTTCTTTTTTGCAAAGCTCAAAAATCTCGTCTTCTCGAATCGTCTGCCCGGGCTTTGGAACAACAACAGCCGTAACAGCTTCAACCCATTTCGGATGGGGCAATCCTATAACCGCCACTTCAGAAACTCTAGGATCCTTGTATATGACTTCTTCAACCTCACGAGTCGAGACATTCTCCCCACCCGTCTTCACCATGTCCTTCTTACGATCCACCACGGTGATGTAGCGATCTTCATCATAGATTCCCACATCTCCCGAATGGAACCATCCGCCTTTCATGGCTTCATCGGTCTTATCCGGATCTTTGAAATACATCAGCATCACGTGGGGACCTCTACCGCAGATTTCTCCTGGAATGCCCGGCTCTTCTATTGGATTGCAAAAATCGTCGAGAAGAGCAGTTTCCATATTGAGGCCTCCCATTCCCGCAGAACCAGGCTTACGGAGCTGATCGGCCGGTTTAAGGATTGTATGATAGGGCGAAAGTTCCGTTTGACCGTAATAGTTATAAAGCCTCTGGCAGGATGGTAGACGCCTTTGAATTTCTTTAAGCACTTCAACAGGCATAATGGATGCTCCGTAATAACCCTTTTGAAGCGACGACAAATCTCGTTTGTCAAAGTCGGGATGTCGTAAAAGTCCTATCCACACAGTAGGGGGAGCAAAGAAAACCGTTGCACGATATTTCTCTATAGATTCCAGAATAACGGGCACATCAGCCTTAGGCAGCAATATGTTGGTTGCACCAACCCAGAAAAAGGGAGTAAGAAAGACGTCTCTTTGGGCGCAGTGGAAGATGGGGAGAGCGTTGATATTTACGTCATCTGTAGAGTATTCTCCGTCCACTATACAGCCCATGTATTGTGAAAGAAGTGACTGGTTTGTAAGCACCACACCTTTGGGAAGAGCTTCTGTTCCGCTTGTGTAAACAAGCTGCACAGGATCCTCAATGTAAAGATCCACATCAGGTTCTTCAGACGAAGCTGTTGCCATCCACGAATCAAAGTCAATCCAGCCATCTGGAGCAGGCGTAGCTGAGCCTTGGTTTGACCAGATCCAGTGTCGTACTCCCGGCATCTGATCTCGAGCCTCTGCCACAAGATCGTATAGGGCATCCTCTACGATGAAGATTTCTGCTCCTGAATGATTGATGCAGTAAGCGATGTCTTTACCTCGAAGCAAATAATTGATCGCAAGATAAACCCCGCCAGCTTTGGCCGTCCCAAGCCAGGTAAGAACGTGATGGATGGTGTTATGAGCCAGGATAGCAACACGGTCATAGCGTTTAAGGCCAAGGGAAAGCAAAGCGTTGGCCACTCGGTTTATGGCTTCATCCAGTTGAGAATAGGTAAGAGTCGTGTCGCCAAAAATAAGAGCAGGTTTGTTCGGATAGCGGTAAGCGCTTCTATGGACAATGTCTGCCACAACCCAGCGAGTGATACGATTGTAACGGCGTCTTAAAAATCGCACCGTTTCGGGTCCAAGTGAATTAAAAAGTTCTCGCTCCTGGGGCGTAAAAGGTGGAAATTCTTTCATGGTGGCCACTCCTTTATTTTTTGATATGTTTGATATGTATGTTCACACTGTTCCCCTTCACGATGGATTTTATTCATCACGAAAGCGCCTCCCAAACAGATGACTTTTCGAAAGAAAATTATTCCACCAGAGTAAACTTCCAGGCACACCACCAGTCTTCTGGATGGTCGCCAGGGGGACAACCGATGCATTCTGTCCGGATCCTAGGGTCAATCATTTCAGCAAAGGTGGGGTATTCAACCAGACCGGCGGATTTGCAGGGATAATCCGGGAGTCCTTTACGTTTTCTGGCAACCTGAACTCTGCATTCGTTCATGCGAAAGATGAAGCTTTTTTCATCCACATCCTCGATAGACTGCTTATTGACTCGAGCATACAATCTGAAGCTGAGAGCCTTCTTTAACCCATCAAGACCGGGCAAATCGGAAAGCCCGATAAGCTTTTTAATACGGTAGGCTTCATAAGGCGAGAATCTAGTCCAGCAGGTATCATTACAACGTTTTGCGTAATCCATGCCGTAGCTCTTTTCTACAGCCTGAAACCATACACCATCGTTTGCAAGCCAGTTAACACAGACGGCATCGAGAATGTCCCAGAGTTCCTTTTCCGTCTTGTTTTTAAGAGCAACGGGAATGCCGTCTTCTACAGCAAAACCAAGCACCTTTGATAACCGCTGCACGATAATACTCCAGGAAAGATCTCCCGCTTCATCTTCCACTTCTACGGCTCTTTTGATACCCAGTTGATAGTCCACTTCACGGAACCAGCAACCGTAGTGAACCATGGTTCGCCTTATTCCGTCCATTATCCAGCGAATTAAAACGTCTTTAGAAATGTCCTTGTGATGCTCATACCCGCTCATCTTTTCTCTCCTGCTATGTTTAGTTAAGTGAATTCGACCTTGACAAACTCTGTTTCGTCCACATTAAAAAGATTCTGAACGGTCGTCAAGGAAGAAAAATTTGTTCCAGCATGCCTGATTAGTCGTGATGAAAAAAATCATTGAAGAGTTTTCTTGTTGTCGCTTAAAATGCTTTTTCAGACACACCATTTTCTTGGCTCACAGGTAACAAAAGCATTATGATATATATGTAAGCATGTGGTCCCGGAGGGGCCTCGTAAAAGCAAAAACAAAAAGGAGGTTTTGTACTTTGAATCCGTTTTATAAGAATCTTGCTCTTTGGCTGACTATCACTCTTATGGTGGTATTTCTTTTCAACGTCTTTAACAAACCCCAGCAAAACGACTTTGAAATATCCTACAGTGCTTTTCTTGATGCTGTAGAGAAGGGTCGAGTTGTTAACGTAACAATCCAGGGGAATAACGTGTCAGGAGCCTTTATCGACGGAAAGCCTTTTAGAACCTACGCTCCTGAAGATGCTACCTTAATTTCCTTCCTGAGGAAACATTCTGTGGAGATCTCCGCTAAACCAAAAGAGGATTCTCCGTGGTATATGACGATCCTCGTGAGCTGGCTTCCTATGATTGTGCTCATAGGAGTATGGGTTTTCTTTATGCGGCAGATGCAAGCAGGCGGTGGCAAAGCAATGAGTTTCGGGAGAAGCCGGGCTCGTATCATCCACCAAGGGATGACAAAGGTGACTTTTGCAGATGTTGCAGGAGTTGATGAAGCCAAACAGGAACTTCAAGAAATCGTTGAGTTTTTAAAAGACCCCAAGAAATTTACCAAACTCGGTGGCAGAATTCCCAAAGGCGTACTCCTTGTGGGTTCTCCTGGTACGGGTAAAACTCTTCTTGCCAAGGCCATTGCTGGCGAAGCGGGAGTGCCGTTTCTAAGCATCAGTGGATCGGATTTCGTAGAGATGTTTGTGGGTGTTGGGGCTGCTCGTGTAAGAGATCTTTTCTACCAGGGGAAGAAGCACGCCCCTTGCATTATCTTCATTGACGAAATTGATGCTGTGGGGCGACAGCGAGGAGCAGGGCTCGGAGGCGGTCATGACGAACGAGAACAGACTCTTAACCAGCTTCTTGTTGAAATGGATGGGTTTGAATCCAGCGAAGGAGTAATACTGATAGCGGCAACCAATAGGCCGGACGTGCTAGATCCTGCCCTTCTCCGACCGGGGCGATTTGACCGTCAGATCGTCGTCCCTGTTCCAGACATTAACGGAAGAGAAAGCATCCTCAAGGTGCATCTAAAAAACAAACCCCTTGCTCCAGATGTGGATGTTCGCACGATCGCAAAGGGCACTCCTGGATTTTCCGGCGCCGATCTGGAAAACCTTGTCAATGAAGCGGCGCTTCTAGCTGCTCGTAAAAACAAAGAAGTCATCGAAATGGAAGATTTCGAAGAAGCAAAGGACAAGGTACTGATGGGTCTTGAACGCAAGAGTATGGTGCTGAGCGAAGAAGAGAAGAAAACCACGGCATATCACGAGGCAGGACATGCTCTCATAGCAAGGCTCCTTCCCGAAACAGACCCAATTCACAAGGTTACAATTATACCCAGAGGACGAGCTCTAGGACTTACGCAACAGTTACCTGAAACTGACCGCCATACTTACTCGAAAGAATACCTTCTGAACAGCATATGCATTCTTATGGGCGGACGAGTTGCCGAAGAAATTGTTCTCAATAAAAAGACCACCGGAGCTGCAAATGACATTGAACGAGCAACATCCATAGCTCGACGCATGGTATGTGAATGGGGCATGAGCGAACGACTTGGACCTCTTACCTTTGGGAAGCGAGAAGAACATATTTTCCTCGGAAGAGAAATCGCTCGACATCAAGACTACAGTGAACAGACAGCCATAGAGATAGACCGAGAGGTACGCTCTATTGTGGAAAACTGCTACGAAAAGGCAAAAGCTATTCTTACCGAACATCTCGACATTCTCCATGCTATCGCTCAGGAACTTCTCGAGAAAGAAACTCTCCAAAAGAGTGATATCGACCGAATAATCGAATCCATCAAACCGGGTCTTATTTCAGCTACACCCAAGGAGTAGGCAAATGTTCGTTGGGGAAAGAAAGCACTACACGATACGCCTTCCAGGAGGGAAAGAACTCAAGCTGGGTGATCGAACCTATGTTATGGGAGTGGTAAACGTTACTCCAGATTCATTTTCAGACGGCGGGAAGTTTTACGAGATAGACAGAGCAGTAGAAAGGGCGAGGGAACTCATCAACGCAGGGGCGGACATAATTGATATCGGAGGTGAGTCAACTCGCCCATTTTCTGACCCAATACCACTTGAAGAAGAACTCAAACGCACCATACCTGTTATAGAAGCCATAAGGGATTTTTCCGACATCCCTATCTCCATTGATACTACTAAAGCAGAAGTTGCTAGAAGAGCCTTAGCCGCCGGAGCCGATATGGTAAACGATGTAAGCGCTTTAAGATTCGATCCTGAGATGGTCAAAGTGGTCGCTGAACATGGCGTTCCTGTGGTGCTTATGCACATGCTTGGAACTCCCAAAACTATGCAACAAAACCCGCATTATGACTGTCTATTCGGCGAAATACTCGCTTTTCTTCAAGAACGTATTCAATTCGCAGTAAAAGGTGGTGTGTCGCGAGAGCAGATCATTATAGATCCGGGCATTGGTTTCGGCAAAACGGTAACTCACAATCTGCGTCTAATTCGTGATCTCGATGTGTTCAATATCCTAGAAAGGCCAATACTTCTGGGACTTTCCAGAAAAAGATTTATTGGTGCCATATTAAACCGTCCGGTGGAAGAACGGGAACTGGGAACTGCTGTAGCCAACACTATTGGCATCATGGCTGGGGCACATATTGTTAGAGTGCATGATGTGGCATTTCAGATAGATGCTATCCGAATGGCAGATGCAATCCGAGCAGGTTTCTTTGAAGAAAATGCATAAGCATAAATTTCCAATATCGTGGGTGTGAACCGTCCAAGTAATGCCATTGGCGTAGCAAAAGCGTATAATTCAGGAAACCTTTTCGGCTTCCTCGCCTGAGGATAGCAGCAAAAACAAAGGAGAAAAAACTATGGGCAAGTTGTTTGGCACTGATGGGATCCGTGGTATTGCTAATATCTATCCAATGACTGCAGAAGTCGCCATGAAGGTTGGGTCTGCTGTAGCATCAGTGCTAAGAAATAACACTCATAGTCCTAAAATTCTCATCGGGAAGGACACCAGACTTTCTGGCTATATGCTTGAATACGCCATGACATCTGGAATATGTGCAATGGGAGTCGATGTTTTTCTGGTTGGGCCGCTTCCCACTCCAGGTATTGCTTTCATAACAAGGGACATGAGAGCCGATGCTGGTATTGTTATATCAGCTTCCCATAATCCCTATGAGTACAACGGCATAAAAATTTTCGGAAGCGATGGCTACAAGCTACCCGATGAAACAGAGGAAAAACTCGAAAATATTGTTTTTAACTTTGACAAAATATCCTTTGTTTCTTTTGACCACATTGGAAGAGCCAAGCGTATTGAAGACGTGCAGGGAAGGTATATTGTCTTCCTGAAGCACACTTTTCCCTCCGAGTTGAACCTGGAAGGGCTCAAACTGGTTGTAGATTGCGCTCACGGAGCGGCTTACAAGGTGGCACCGTTAGTATTTCAGGAGCTTGGAGCCACGGTTATTGCAACGGGAGTCCAACCAAACGGAAGAAACATAAACGACCATTGTGGAGCGCTCTTCCCAGAGCACATGGCCGAACTGGTTAAGCAAAATGGAGCCGACGCAGGGATAGCCTTCGATGGAGATGCTGACAGAGTCATTATGGCTGACGAAAAAGGAAATATTCTCGATGGAGATGTTTTAATGGCTATATGCGCTGAGCAAATGATCCGAGAAGATAGACTCCCTAAACGCACAGTAGTAGCAACAGTCATGAGCAACTTAGGCTTAGAAAAGGCTCTTAACGCTATGAATGCTTGCCTCGTTAGAACTCCAGTAGGAGACCGTTATGTTGTGGAGGAAATGAAAAAGAATGGTTATAAACTTGGCGGCGAACAATCAGGGCATATAGTTTTTTTGGACTACAATACCACTGGCGATGGAATTCTTTCGGCTTTACAGGTGCTTTCCATAATGCTTAAGAAAGACAAACCCTTGTCCCAACTTGCTAAGATTGTTGAGAAATTTCCACAGAAGATGGTAAATGTTCCTTTTACTGGTGGCAAAAAATTCTGGGAAATTTCAGGAGTTAGGGAAGAAATAGCTAAGCTTGAAAATCGTTTAGGAAAGGAAGGACGGCTTGTTATTAGACCATCAGGCACAGAACCATTAATACGGATTATGGTGGAAGCTTCTAGAGAAGACCTCATAGAAGAAACCATTGCGGCGGCTGTAAGTTTTATTGAAAAACATATAAACACCATTACGTAGAGGTTTTTATCATGGTCGCTGAGGAAAGAAAAACCAGAGAAAAATCCAGAAAGGAACGCTCCATGTTGCTTGCAGTTGACATAGGAAACACTCAAACAGTGCTTGGACTTTTTGACAAGGATTCACTTCTTTACGAATGGAGACTCCGAACTGCTGTTGACGCTACCGAAGATGAATGGGGAGTTTTTATTTATGAGCTATTCGAGATGGACAGGCTAAGCTTCAATGTCGTAAAGGATTGTATAATATCTTGTGTGGTGCCACCTGTGTTGCATTCTATGGAACGTTTCTGCGAAAAATATCTTCGAGTAAAACCGCTTATTGTAGGGCCGGGTATAAAAACCGGTATGCCTATCCTTTACGACAATCCCAAAGAGGTTGGCGCTGACCGTATTGTAAACGCCGTAGCAGCCTATGAAATGACCAAAGACGCTACAATTGTAATCGATTTTGGTACCGCCACCACCTTTGATTATGTTTCAGAAAAAGGCGAATATCTTGGAGGCGCCATTTGTCCAGGGGTAATGATCTCTTGTGAAGCGCTTTTCCAAAAAGCGTCCAAACTACCAAGGCCCCAGATTTTTGTTCGGCCTAAATCGGTTATCGGTAAAAACACCATTGATTCCATGAACGCAGGCATCATTTTTGGATATGCCGGGCTTGTGGAAGGCATTGTGGCTCGGTTTGAAAAAGAAGCAGGACGTTCATTAAAAACCATAGCAACGGGAGGCCTCGCAACAATTATCGCACCCGTCTGCCCAGCCATTCAAACAGTTGATCCTCATCTCACCCTTAAAGGACTTAAAATCTTATTTGAGCGGAATCAGTAAAAATAGCGACAACCCTACTTTGTGCTACACTAAGTAAGTTATCACCCAGGAGTTTCCCAATAAACAGAGAGAAAAAAGCATCTGGGAAGATTATAATTTAGATGCCAAGGTCGCTAACTAATTGGGTGGCATTGTAGGAGGCTAAACTGATGAAACTCAGAATAATGGCAATGATTCTGGTTTGGATGATGCTACTTTCTCCGGTTTGCTACGCCGAATCTGGGTTCACTCAGGAAGATAGAGACAGA
>Ga0272449_1000918_pt1 | contig 32347 bp, 22 predicted proteins | sample YNPCB0241_FD_198679 | JGI IMG/M metagenome (GOLD analysis project Ga0272449, IMG submission 198679) | Hot spring sediment microbial communities from Yellowstone National Park, WY, United States - YNP-CB-024-1 | ecosystem: Environmental > Aquatic > Thermal springs > Hot (42-90C) > Sediment... | reverse complement strand
GTCCTAATCGTTGCCCTGACGAAAAAGGGATCGAGACACCGGCGATGCCCTCCGGTGCAAACGATTGTTGACTTCGGTTTTGTCCTTGCGAAAAAAGGTTTTTGGGCTGCAAGGGGGCCGGATGGATTGCGGACTTATCAAGCCGGAGAAAGTCTCTTCCCTGCACGGGCTGCCAGCAGGTTGGCCGGAGGCTTTTCCCCAGGTCCTGCTTGTCGTCGGCAAGCAAGAGAGAAGCCGCCTGACGAGTGGATTCCAGAGGCCGAGGGGTACGGGGTGGTTATGCCCTGGGCTATCTTGCGGGTTGGTAACTGGCGGCCAGAAGGCGTTTCCCGTGCTTAATTGCTGGCCGGGGTTACCGCGCGGAACTCCAGCTTATCCCGTAGGGGACTTATCTTTCTGCCACTGGCGGAAGTATTCGAGGGTGGTTTCCAGCCGACGCGTGTAATCGCCCAGGGTGCGATGTTTGCTCACAGTGCCCGGCTCCCAGCCGGTGTGAAAAGTCTCGAAGATATGCCGCAGATGCTCTTCCTCTAGACCGTACAGATGGGCTACCACGGCATCCAGTTCGCAGATCATCTCCCACGAGGTGTTCTCGTCGATCGGGCCGCAGTCGACGCCGAGGGCCTCGGCCCAGGAGCGGAAGCGATCATCCCCGGCGGCCAATCGACCGGCAAGCTCCACCACCCGGCGGCCTAGTCCTTGCTCCAACCCCACCCTGGGTATGGGGAAGCCTGTAAGTACATGGAAAGTGACGTGTGTTTCCACGGTCGTTCTTGCAAGCCAATCTAGTGGTAACGATGCGAGTATGCCGAGTAAATACGCTTCATCGCAAGCTGTGCCACACGGCCAAAGCAGGAACGGTGCTAGGTGGTTGAGAAACACGCGCGGGGGCACAAGGGCAACTCGAACTGTGCGGCTGTCAGTACTTCGGGCCACGTCGCGGAAGGCAATCCGCGGGTGCATACAGGGGAGGGTTTCCGGCGAGCGGAACCAGTCGGGATCAATTCGGCAAAGGGGGAGTCGCGGTTTTTCCGTGCCCGGCAGCGTTTGTTGTGGAGATGGGGGAGGACAACTTGGGGATCGGCCCAGGCGTAGTAGAAGGCGGGCCCTCGATCCGGCTCCCAAAGATCGAAAGATTCCCCCTTCATCACGGGCCAGTAGCCTTCGGGGCCCTTCGCCGAAGCGAAAACCATGAGCGGCTTATCGTTTGTACTGTGTAGCTCGCAGTACGGTCTTGCCCGCCAACTTGTGGGATCCTCTAGGTCCAGTCGCGGGTGCCGCCGCATGAGGAGAAAGATTTCCAGCGACTTTTCGGTAGGGAGAAGGGGGATGGCGGCCGAGTCCGTCCACGACATCACCTCTGTCGGGCTGAGCGTGGCACCGGCAGCCTTGCGGCCCTTTTGATAGGCCTCCTCGCAGTCGAACGGTCCCCGGAGCATTACCTTGGGCGTTTGGCCTTCCCACCATTTGGGGAGGTCTATGCCCCGGCCGATGGCCGTCAGGGCAATCGTGTATTGGGGATGGGCATCGGGAAAAACCCAGTGCCGATTGTTCACCAGGAAGCACAGCGAAAGCTCCGGACTTTTCTGAAAGACTTCTTTGCGGAAGAGTTCGGACCCTTTGGCAGCCCAGGCACTGCGGGGAAGCACAACGCCCATTCGCCCGCCGTCGGCGCGGAGCAAATGCCAAAACCGCCAGCAAAAGGCTTTGTAAAGGTCCGGATCGCCGGTTCCCATTCCGGGATAGGGTCCGGCCACCAGGGCCTCTCGGAGGGCTTCGGCGGTGGCAAGCTCGGCTTGGTAAAGTTTAAGGAGATCCGGCCGCTCCTTCCGCAGGATCGCCTTTCGCTTTTCCTGATCCCGCTGGGGCAGTCCGCGAAGACCCGGATAAAAGCGGGCCCAAAAGGCATGTTCCTCGACCCGGGGCTTCTCCCACGGGGGATTTCCGAGGATGACATCGAACCCAGGCCGCGAGCGAAGAAATACCTCCGGAAAAGCTAGGGGGAAATGGAGGGACTGAAGCGGCTTGAGGAGTTTGCGGGCCTCCTGGTGGACAGGCGAATCGAAGAGATGATCTTTTTCCTTGGGCCAGCAATAAAGGAATTCCTTTGCTTTATCGCGGAGTGTGGGCTCGAGTCGGGCTGCGGCCACCAGATCGCACAGGGCCTGAGCCGGCCGACTCGTCTCCATGAGCTCCTCATAAGCGCGACGGGCTTCGTCCAGATCGGCGGGGGTTTGATCGGCCAGTCGGCCCAGGCGTTCGAGCGGCTCGCGGGCATCGCCGAGCACTTGCTCCAGATTCACCAGAAGGTCTTGCCCGTCGGCAATACCAGCCACTTCCTCCCACGTGCCCACCCCGGTGAGCGAATTTCCCACTACCAGATGATGCTCCAAAAACGAAAGGGGCAGTCCCGGGACAAACGTATGGATCCACAGGGACAGCCGGGCCAAATCGACCGCCATGGGATTGAGATCCACCCCGTAGATGCAGCGGCGGGCAATGAGGCGACGCAGGAGCTGGTTGTCCTCGATCTTTGGGCCGAGGATCTCCCCCGAGGCCGACCTTTTGCAGTTCCGCCAGGGCTGCCTGACGCAGTTGGAGGAGTTCTTCACGCACCTTGGGAAGAGGCCGGGCGTGGAGATAGCGGGCAAAGGCCCGCTCGATGCGGTCGACGGCGGCCACCAGGAAATGGCCACTGCCCATGGCAATATCGGCCACGCGAAAGTCGAAGAGCTGCTCGGCGGCCTCCTCGTCGCCCAAGTTATCCAACCGCTTTAAGTGTTCCTTAAGGGCCGGCTCGAGGGCTTCGTCGAGCAAGTGTTCCACAAGCGACGATTTGGTGTAGTAACTACCGGTGCTTTTACGAGCCCCGGAGCGGTTGTGCAGATAAATCTGACCACGGCGGACATCCGGCTGGATGCGCCGCTTGATTTCCGCAGGTTTGAGCGGGCGATATTGCTGAGTCTGGGAATCGACTACCAAATCCTGCTCGGCATAAGAAAGTTCGCTTTCCAGGAGGCCTTCATAAATAGTTCCGAACTCCCGTACACTAAGGGAACGGAAATCCACCGGTCCGACAACCTCCGGTTGGCCGGTTAAAAGGAGTTGGCAGAGGACCGGTCCAAAAAGGGGGTCGGGAAGGCGAATGCGGGCGAGCTCCGCTCCGATGGGGAAAACGTGGGGATTGCTAGAGAAAAGTCGGCCGTCGTATTCCGGCACGCCCCAATCGGGGTGGCCCCGCTCGACGGCCTCAAAGAGCCGCACCACCTCCTCCCATAAGGCCGAGCTGTGAGCCGTCCACGAAATTTGGTCCACACGACCGAGTCCGCCCACGGCCCGGACCTTCTGCTGCAATTCGGCCGCCAGACTTTTGAGCGAACGCCTCCGGTAGGATTCGTTCCACTGGTAGGGAAGGAGATCCTTGTCCTCGGCATAAGCGATGAAAAGGAGGCGGAAAAGGATAGTGAGGGCCATTTGGTAGGTTTCGGCCAACTGCTCCCGATCGGGCTGCTTCCCGCGATGGCGGACTTTCGCCAGGCCTTGAGCCAAGCGGGGAATTACTTCGCGATAGATGCGTTCGCGGAAATTTTCGGCCAAATCGCCAGCAAAGCGTTGGGACTCGGCCAAGAGTTGATCGACGAACCCCTCAGGCACAAGGGCGTCGGCGGAAAAGAGCATCCATAAGTACCCGGCCTGCTGGGCACTCAGGAGATCCAGATGAAGTTCCACAAACGTTTCCGTCCTTCCCCGCTGGCCGACCCCCATGCCCAACACGGCCGGATAAAGCCGCAGGGTACGTGCCTGCACCATGAGGACAAAGCGAACGTTTTCCCGCTCGGCCACATGGATGGCATAACTGACGGGGGAAAACTCGTTGAAACGGGGGGAGTTTTGATCGGGGGTTTCGGTGGGCCTGAGCAAGACGGCCACAGCGACGCGGCGATTGCCGGCCTCCAAAAGCTGTGTGAGCCGATCGCACGGCCTACAGACGAAGCCGAGAGCGGCCAAAAGATTGCGGTCGCTTTCCCTGCGGATCCGCTCGGCCGCCTGGCAGGCTTGGGCCCAGTCCTCCCGCTTCGGCACCACATGCCGGAGGACATGGTCGGAGAAAAACCCACGGTGCACGATACCGGCTAAAGGGGATCCCAACTGGGGTAAAAAGGTACTGAGCAGGTCGACAGCAGTATGGGCATTCGGGGCAGCCAACGCCGTGCGGCAAATCCGCTCCAGTTGGTGCAGATCGGTGGCTTCGTACACGGGGGGTTCGCATCTGTCGGCGGTCGCCCGCCAGCCGGTCGGTCCACACACCCAAGCACGCTCGCCACAAAGGAGCACCAAAAGCACAGGGGCGGGCCGGTTTCCCTGGTGACCCCGCCAGGATTTCACAAGATCCTCGCGACGCGGGGGAGAGGGCACCTCTACGACAACAATCTCCAGCCCTGCATCGCCCTGCCCCAAGAAAAGCCTGCCGCGGGCAAACGGATCGGCCTGATTCCGCTCGACCAGCCGAGGCTTTTCGCTAGCTAAGAACGTCCGTGGTCGTTCCATCCCCGCTTACCCTCGAAAAGATTTCGTGCCTTTTTTGTGCTTCTGTCCCCTTCAGGCGACGATGGTCCAATTTACCCTTGGCCAAAGAGCTTGCCAAGGCTGTTGGGGAAGGGGGGCTGGGAATTAGTCGGCATCAGTGGCGGGGAAGGATTTCCACTTGGGGTTGGGATAATCGGGATGGAGCCCGAGCATGCGAGGAGTGGTCGGCCGAATCGGTCCCCAGTTGACGGCATAAGGATTTGCTTGACAAAGCCGCTGGATTTCCGCCCAGTTCCCGCGGACCCGCTCGGCAATCCCTGGATCCTTGCTCCGCCAATAGGTGCCCATCAGGCGGATGATCTCGGCCATAAGCTCGGTATAGCGGAAACCGGCCCGGATAAAAGAAACCCGCTGGGCGTAAAGGGCAGGCCCGTCGGCCACGGCAGATTCCGCTTGGCGGAGGCACTCCTCCGCCCGGCGAAGAAGATCGTCCGTGTAAAGCCGGACGAAATTGAGAACGGGGGACTCATAGCCGTATGTTTCCACAAACTGCTTGCGGGCGGATTCGAACGTCTCGAAGTAAGCCCTCACATAGGGGGCTGCCGGGCCGAAGCCCCGGCGGTAATAGTCCTCGAGGACCGCTTGGCCGTTTTTACCCGGGTCCCAAACCAGCTGAGCCAACAGGTAGTAAAGTGGTCCCTGAGTGGCCCAGTGTTCCCAGACACTATCGACAAAGATCCCCATACAGCCGCAACGGGCGACAAACTGGAGGTCTTCGATCAGCTCCTGGCAAAACAGATCGGGCAGGCCCTGCTGCCAACCGGCAGGACTACCGGTATTCGGCCGCCACATGATCTTGCCGGCTACCCGCGACCAATCCTCAAATTGCTGCCGATGGGTAGTGCCGCGGGTTGAGCCGCGATCGACCAAATTTCGCCGACCAAAGAAGTTAGCCACACTGGCGACGATGACGTTATCGGCCGGGCGGGCCGCAACCGGGACTGGCCGAGTATGCCCATAAGCAATCGTCAGCACGTAGTACTCTTCCTGCGGAAATGCTTCCTTAAGAAGCCGGGCCAAATGGTTGGCGAAAGTAACCTCGCGATCCGACAGAGCCACATGCAGCTTCTGTACGCCTTTCCAGTGAAACAGCCGCAGCTCGCCTTCCGGATGATCCCACGCCTCGCACTGCGGACAAACACAAAAGCCGGAAGCCCAACTGTCGTTGAATGCCCCGCTAAAGACCGTCTGCGTCGGGTCGCGGTGGAGCTTCGCCTTGACATCCTCCAGCCACTGCTGCCAAACCGCGGGGTTGGACTGGCACAGTTTGGCATACTTCCCACCAGGAAAGCCGCTGCGGGTACCATCCGGTTGAAGAGCGAAGTACTCCGGATGGGATTCATGGAAACGATCCCACCAGTCGGTGAAAACATGTCCACCAGGAAAATGGAGCGAATCCAGTTGCAGCCGCTGCAGGCGAGTCCAGCGGTGGGATCGGCCGTAGCCTTTGTTCCCCAACGAGGAAAAGTGAAATGCCCCGGCCCTTGCCCGAAACTGCGGCCAGTAGCGGTATTGGAAGGGAGCAAAGGTGATCGTCTGCTGGGGAATGATGTCTTCGCCTAACTCCCCCGGCCAAAGCCACCTTACCCCGAGATAGTCCTGTAGAAATGTATACACGGCGTTGACCGTGCCATATTCCCACTGTTTTCCCACGATCACCTCATCCGGACCTTGGGCAACCGAGCGATCGGGATCCCAGCGATCGCGGCCGACAATGGCCAGATGATTTCCGTTGCAAACGATCAGGATTTCCTCGGGATGGGTGAACTCAAACGAGACATCGGGAAATAAGTTCCGAAGCACCGGTTGAAAGCCCACCCAAAGGGCATGGGGCGGGAGGGGGTCGGGCGGGCCCTCGAGGATCGTAAAAGAAGCCCCGCTAATCTTCTGGAGATAGCTGGCAAGCTCCTGGGCGGCCTCCCGCGTCATAGGCGAAGTCCCCGGAGCAAGGACAATCGGGCCGCAAGGTTCCCCCTCGCGAACCAGCACAAATTCGGCCGGGCTTGCCCCCTGCGATCTAGCCAAAACTGCACAGATAATCAGTATTACGATTCGAGCTTGTTGCCGCATCGCCGAATCTCCTTTCCAGCCGAAACAACCATCCCGATCCTAAAGGGGCGGAAAAAGCCGGTCTCTTTTTCGGGCGAGGAAGGTTTTGGTCCGCACAAAGCAAGCTTGTCCGCATGCCCACATGCCCGCAGGAAGCGTGAAGTAACGGCGGCCGATGTGTGGGTGTTCTGAACTATAACGCAAACACGAGCGAAGGAACTCCGCGGTTTTCCCCCGGTTTAAAACACCTGGGCTCCTCAGCTTAAGGCTTGTTTTCGGCTTCTTCGACGGGGGACCTCCCCAAATCGAACCGCCGGCTCATACCCCGCAAAAGCAGGGAAGCATCCCAATCGCCGAGAGAACCAACTTCCTAAGAGACTGAAGGAAAGTCTTCGCTGCAATCCCGTTCGCCCGGGTTTTGATAGAGGGGAAGAAACCGGTCCCCACACGTTGAAGACATCCGGGCTCAATCCCTCCCGCCGGATGGAACGCCTCTTTCCCAATCGGTTCTGGGAGCGGCTGGAAAAAAGTTCGACGCGGCGGCAACAGGGGGGAGGTTCAACTTTGGGGGATGAACTTTCGCGAGCTGCCAAGCAGTAGGAATTGTCTGGGGATTTAGATTTTGTCGGTAAATTTAGGTAAGAATATTTCGGCGGTTTACTTCCAGCGGGGGGCCATCAACCGGCAATTAGGGCAGAAGCAGCAACATACCGGGGTTGAGCAAACCAAGCCGGCTTTGGCGATAGCTCTCGGAATGAATGGAAGGAAATTCCGGCTCGTGATGGTATTGGGGGCAGCAAAAGGGGCCGAAATCTCTAACTCTTTGCCTTTTTAACGGGTTGTGGCGAGCCCCTGGGATCTGGTTGGGCGTTACGAGGAAAATCGGGTGCAGTTGGTTTTCCTTCGCAAGCCCCCCACCCGAGCGGAGGTATCCCCATGCCCAAAAATCGACTAGCCTGCCGACAAGCAAGCCCCCGCCCGAGCGGAGATATCCGAGGAGCCTACTTGTCAACCGAATACCTCCCCCGGACCCTACAGGCTTTCGTGGCGGCCAGAACGGCACAGTGTTCCGGGTCAGCCGCTTAGACACAAAGTTCCAACCCCGTAAGGCCAGGTGAAATCTTCTTTGCCTACTACGGTTTTGGGGGAAGAACCGACTGAGAATGGGGGAGAAGGAGACCGTTATGCCCGGGTTTAGCAGCACTCCACTCAGAGTTTGGTTGCACTCCTAGTTGTAGTGAATTTTGACTGAAAAAGACGATTTCGAGGCTTTTTGTGTCGGTAACCGAGAATAGTTACTGAGAAATCGAAGATTGCGATAAGTAGTGGAAAAATCGAGAGTTATGCGGTTTTTTGGGGTTTTTGGAAGTGGCGGCGGAGGGATTCGAACCCCCGACCGACGGATTATGATTCCGCTGCTCTGACCAGCTGAGCTACGCCGCCATAGTCTGTGCGAATGCTAACCAGGCTGCTCCGCGTCGCTTGTCCCCAACCGCACTGCAGACGCCCTTTGGGGCAGTTTACTCCCCGCTAACGAGGATAGCTGTGCTTAGCGGTCCCGGAGGTATCTTTTCCCAATGGACCCCCCGTTTAAGAAAATAGCCCTGGAGCAGGCCCAATGCTCTTTAAAAATTACGCCTATTTTGCTCGAAGATCAAGGTGGCCTGACAAAAGCGGGAGACTTTTTGCCAAAATCTCGGCTTGAATGTGGATTTTATTTCTGTGATCTCTTGGTATCCCAGCAGACGGCAGATCCTCTTCCACCTGTCCGAGCGACCTTCTAAGCACAGGCTTAGCCAGCGGTGGGTTTCAGGAACATTCGACCCGGCGTTGTTGATCCGAGCCGGAGGTAACAAGTCGCGAGGGCCGCTCCCGCCTTGCTGCTCGGTCAACTTGCCCCGAAGGACAAACCTCGGCTTCCTGTGCGGGGGGTTGCCTTTCCCAAAGCCAAAGCCGCCAAACCATCAGTCCCACACCGCAAACTAGGGCCGAATCGGCCAAATTGAAGTTCGGCCACGGATAAGGGCCAATCATCACCAAGATAAAATCCCGTACAGCATACACCGGTTCACCAGGAAGGTTATCCGTCCCCAGAATCCAGGGATATTTCCAGCGGAGCCCGTGAAGGCCAAGCCGATCGTAGAGATTCCCCAAGATGCCGCCGATCATGGCCCCCATAGCCAGGGCAAGCCATAGGTCTTCTTTGGGAGCAAAGAAAAAAAACCAGCAGAGGAAACCTCCGAGGGCGATGACGCCGGCCAAAGCGAACACGAATGTCCACCCCTGTCCGATACCAAAGACAGCACCTTCGTTGAGGGTGGTTTGGAATCCGAAAAGTCCCTCCCAGATCCAAAAGACAGGGTTTTCTCGCGGCCCGCCGAGCCAGCGGAATACGTACCACTTGGTCCAAAGGTCGAAGATCAGCACCACTGACGAGCTAGCCAGGAAGACCACCGACCGTCTCATCAGGCAATGTCCTTTTGGAGCAAAACGCATCCTGCAGCAAATGCGGGGCAGATTGGCCCCCGGCGATCCAGCGGCTGCAATGAGTTTCGCAATCGTCAGGGCGAAAGTTAATCACCCTCCTCAAATTTTTCCGCACATTTGACACACATAGTGGCATAGGGGACGGCGTTTAAACGAACACGAGGGATCTGGCAACCACATTCCTCGCAAATGCCGTAAGTTCCTTCTTCGATCCGCTCGAGGGCGATTTCGATCTGCTCGAGCACATCGTTCTGAGCTGCGATCAGGGAGATAGCGAACTCTTGCTCGTAATTTTCGGCACCGACTTCCGCTGGATGGGTAGGAGCGGCCGAATATTCGCCGCCTCCCTGGGTTCGGCTTTTACCTAAGACGGCGTCGGCCACTTGATAGACCTCCCCGCGAAGCCGAGCCCTCATTTGGAGGAGACGTTCCTTGTAGGTCCGCAGTTCCTCCGGGGTCAAAGCCTTGGTCTTCGGCATAGCCCGCTCTCCTTTCTTGCCAACGGTGACATGCCAGCGAATAACGGCACAACGACTGGTGCGTTTGGCCAAACCCATTATTTTAGGTAGGGGATGGACCAAGGTCAAACGACCGGCCCGGCAGGTGCGAGCTTCGCTTCAACCAAGCGAAGCTGGGCAAAATAGCTCAAGCTTGCATCTCACCAAAGCTTTTGGGGCCGGGCAAATCCTATGGAGCGGTTATCCGGCCGTGGAAAACTGTTTTGTCCGAGTTGACGCCTACAGATACCGGCCGCAAACTATTTGGCGTAAACTGGGAGCCAGATGGTCGAGTGTTCCCGGAGGCAGGTCCTCGGCATTATGGAACTTCCCCGGCTTAAAGCGGAGGCAGGCCCGCTGGCAACGTACTCTGGACCACAAAGAAACGGTTAAAAGATTCGCCAAGCGAACCTCGGCGGTTATAAAGTGGAGTGGTTGTTCATCGGTACAGTGTTCAGATGGTCACGTAGGAAGAGGAGACTGCCCAAATGCAAACCCTGCGATATGGAATCGTTGGTGGCGGGTTTGTGGCACGATTTCATTGCCGAGCCTTGGCCCAAGTTCGAGGGATCGAGGTGGTAGGTTTTGTCTCCAAAGATCCTTTGGACGAACTTTTGGCCTTTGCCCGCAGCCTTGGCCTCGGCGAGCCGCGGGCCTTCGGCAGCATCCGGGAAATGGTTCCGCACTGTGATGTGATTGCGATCTTTGCTCCCAACTTTGCTCGCGTGGAAGTGGTGGAAGAGCTGGTCGACGCGGTTAAGGCGGGGTCTCCTCTTAAGGGTGTTATTTGCGAAAAACCTTTTGCCCGCAATATGCCGGAAGCACGGAGGATTATGGAGTTGATCCGCCAGATCAATGTGCCGACGGCTTACTTCGAGAATCAAATCCACATGAAGTGTGTGAAAGCAGCCCGGCAACAACTGGAACCGGTGATGCGGGCGATGGGGGCTCCGCTTCTGGTCCGCTCGGGAGAAGAGCATGCAGGACCGCATAGCGGCTGGTTCTGGGATCCCACTCGGCAAGGCGGCGGTGTGATGAGTGACATGGGTTGCCACTGCTTGGCCGTCGGATGGTATGCCCTTACCCCGCCGGGCAAACCGGTCCGCTTCCTCAAGCCGCTTAGTGTGTCCGCCGATTTGGCTCTCCTAAAGTGGGGTCAAGAACGCTGGCGAAAGGAACTCCTCAACCGTTACGGAGTGGATTACAGCAAGACCCCGGCCGAGGATTTTGCCACCGGAATGGTCACCTATCTGAATCCCGAAACCAACTTGAAGGTGAAGGCCCAATTTACGGTTTCGTGGATGTACGACAAGATGGGCTTGCGGCTTTCGCTCGACGGAATCGGGCCAGGGTATGCCTTCGAGATGAACTCGCTCCGCTCCCCGCTAGAGGTGTTTATCGGTGATGTGGCAGCGGCGGGTCTGGCTGATACCGAGCTTGCCCTGGAAAAAGCCCAGGCCAGCCGCGGGCTTCTTGCCGTACAACCCAACGAGGCGGATCTGTACGGATATACCGACGAGAATCAGGATGCTGCCGAGGCCTTCCGCACCGGCCGACCGGCTCTTCTGGACTGGGAGTACGGCGTGGAAATTACCCGGTTGACGATGGCGGCCTACTTGTCGGCGGAGCGGCGAGCCACCGTGGATCTTACCGATCCGGCCACTGCCGCTGAATTAGAAAATTACATCCCCAAAATCCAGCAGGGCCGCGGTGCAGAAGTGCTCTAATAGCCGGGAAGTCGGCAAATTATCCGAGGTTCATGCCTGTCCCTTCGAATCCCCGGTTACGATTGTGACAACTGGGATAAGCAGGGGGAAAGTTCAGGTCTGAAGTTCCAGAAGTTCCACCAGGTGAAGTAAGTGAGCGAGTGTTTGCTTGCTTCCGGAGGCGACACCTTTTCCGGCGGCCGAGGAGGGCAATTTTTGTGCCCAGGGGGAGGCTGGGAAAGTTCTGAGACCTTTTTTCGAAGCCGCACTTCTTGAGCGTCTGGGGAGTTTGCAACATGGCATTACGGGTTTGGCAAGTCCCAGTGGTGGCGAAGTTCTTGGTCCTTCTTGCTTTCTGCCTCTGGGGGTGCGGAGGGTCTGCCGGCTGGGCGGCCCAACCTCCGGAGCCTATGGCGGGGGCACGAGCGGAACTTCTCTGGCCGCAGGGTGCTCCTGGAGCCTTGGGCGATCGACCGGAAGATCGGCCGATGCTTTATATCTTTCTTCCACCAGCGGAAAAATCTGTGGGAACGGCTGTGTGCGTTTGTCCAGGTGGCGGTTATGGAGCTTTAGCCATGGATCATGAAGGCCGGCAAATCGCAAAGTGGCTTAACGATCTGGGAATAGCAGCCTTCGTGGTCGATTATCGCCACCGGCGGAAGGGTTACGGCCATCCGGCCCCGCTCCAAGATGCCTTGCGGGCTGTGCGGACTGTTCGGGCAAGAGCAGAAGAGTTCGGGGTTCGCCCGGAGCGGATTGGCATCTTAGGGTTTTCTGCCGGGGGACATTTAGCCTCCACGGTGATTACCCATTTCGATGGCGGTAAGCCGGATGCTTCCGATCCGATCGAACGGGTGAGCTCGCGGCCGGATTTTGCTATCCTTTGCTACCCGGTGATTGCCTTTGGCGAGCCGTTCACCCACATTGGCTCTCAACGGAACCTGCTTGGGGAAAATCCCGATCCGGAGCTTTTGCGGAGTCTCTCCAGCGAAAAGCAGGTCCGGCCAGATACCCCGCCGACGTTTCTTTTCCACACCGATGAGGACCGGGGTGTGCCCCCAGAAAACAGTGTGGCCTTTTACCTTGCGTTGCGGAAGGCGGGTGTGCCGGCAGAGCTTCATATTTTCCGGATTGGTCGGCATGGGCTTGGTTTGGCCCAGGGAACGCCCGGAACCGAGCTCTGGCCCAAACTTTGCGAAGCATGGCTTCGCGGCCTGGGCTTTCTCCCTGCAGCGGAACCATCCATGTCAACAAAGCCGTAAAACCTGGAGTCAATCGACCTTGCAGTTCCTGGCAGTCTCCGGGTGAAAGGTGTTCAGCCATTCGTTCATCTGATGGATCTGGCGGATATCGCCTACTTTCGGCATATTTCGGGGGTACAGCACGGAAAAGGGGACTTAGGCGGGCAATCCGGCTCCCCCGTGCCCTTCAATTTCTTTGGATCCGAAGTCAGTTGCCTTATTACCGGTTTGCCCCCAAGTTCCTTCGGGGTATCCCTCGATTTCAAGGCGGTGGCTGTAGGTCCTCAGGCTTGAAATTTCCCTTCACTCAGAAACAGGCTAATGTTTCGCATTAAGCAGTAATAATTCGGACATTTATCACCACAAATGATACCCCTTTTCGTGGGGGGCAGGTGCGAATTGCCTGGGTAGATCGTGTAACGGTACTCCCACCTGAGAACGGGATTCCCCCACTTATCTACTAGAATGCCACCCTTTAGAGCTTGGATTCCTGCGAAATTCTCGGGAGTGGGCCACCTGAACCACTCAAGACTTCGAAGAAACCCTTTCCCGAACGAGGCTTCTCTCGTCCACCATCCCCAGTTGGAAAGGGAAGAGGCTCATCTCCCCATAACCAATCCCGTTTGTTATCGCTGCAAAGTTTTGGTCGACGGAAGGGCGAGCCCTCGGTGATGGCAGGGAGCTAAATTCCCGGTTGGGGTGAGATCGGCAAAAGTTTACTTATCTTTCCTGACAGAAGGCCGGCTTTCCGGCTAGCCCCTTCCATCTGCCACAAAAAGCGGAAAACAAGGAAGAAGAACCGGAAAATTAAGGAAGACCCGGAAAACAAGATTGAAAAATCCCCGGCGACAGTCTCGCCGTGTTGGGGTAAACTTGGACAAACTGGAAAAATTTTTCGGACACTGCTAAGACTCGGCCAAGTGGGTTGACGGTCGGAGGCACACCGACCTGCTGGCGAATAGGGCTTGAGACTCGCGGCTTCACCCTAGCTTGCCCGAGGCAGCAACTTTAGCACCAGGCCCGGCTTTGGGTGGGAGTATCGCTGGTACCCCGTTGGGGAGAGCGGTCCAAGGACAAGCTCCAAACACCTCTCCTAGCCTAAACAGGTGTTATCAAATGAGGACTGCACGATCTTCACCAAATCCTCCCCTTTTCCCATTGATCGATTTCATGTCCGCGGTGACCGGAGAATTTCAGCGGAGCAGCTTCATTCCCCCGGTACTTTTCCTGGTCAGCATTTTAATGGTCGGAACTTTCGGCTGCGGAACTGCCGAGGACATCGGCACCAGAGACCAGCTGGGAGACCGGTCCGGAACTACGGAGCAAAAATCCCCCGCGGACGGTATCTCGGCCTCGCCAGATGGAAGTAAACTTGCTGAACCATCGGCCAGTTCCGGGGGTCGCCGGCCTGGCCCGAAAAAGCCGTTTGTCTTGGGCGACCTCCTGGAACCCTTTACTCCCCCAAGCTGGGAGGAACTCCAGAAGGTGGAATGGATCGATCAACCGGTGTTGGATTCCCTGGAGCTCTTGCGGGAGCGACAGGCCCAGGAAACACCTCTGGCCACGGTCGAGGAAGCGTTGGCTTTGAGGAATACTTCGCCTGAGGCCAACGCAAAGATCCTTTCCGCATTAGGCCGACTGCCTGCTTCTCCCGATGAGGTGGATTGGGATGCGACCATCTACCGACACACTGCCGCCGACGTCAAAAGCACGAACCCCTTGATGATCGATTCCACTATTGAGTTCGACGTCACTGGTTTGACCAGTTTCGGGTTGTTCAGTTTCGATTGGAACTTTCGGCCGTTTGCCGCGAAGGATGCCGTTGTTTCCTGGCAAACCAGCAAAGACCGCATGATGGATAAGGTGGTAATGCGGCGGGATTTGACTTGGTCCGACGGCCGACCCATTACCGCTCACGATGTGGTCTTTTCGTTTAAGGTAATCATGTCCGATCAAGTTCCGATTCCCGCAATGCGAAGTGGCACAGATCAGCTCCGCTGGGTCGAAGCCTATGACGATTACACCCTGGTGTTCTTCCACAAGCGACCGTTGGCTACCAACGTATGGAACCTGAATTTCGCCGTAATCCCCCGGCATATCTATGAAAAATCAATCTACGAGGACCCCACATTGCAGGACAGCGAATATCACCGCAAATATGAGGAGCAACCGATTTCCGGTGGACCTTACAAGATTGTCCGTCGGGTCCGCGGATCAGAGATCGTTCTGCAGCGGCGAGAAGACTACTACATGTTTCAAGGAAAGCAAGTGCGTGATAAACCTTTCTTCCGCGAAATTCGTTTTCGTGTCCTGCCCGATCCCGCGGCTTCGTTGATGGCGTTGATCCGGGGGGATATCGACGAAATGGTCCTCACCCCTGAACAATGGATGACGCAAACCGATACGCCGGATTTCTATCGGCTCAACACGAAGGTGTATGCTACAGAGTGGACTTACTTTTACTTTTGTTGGAACACGCAAACTCCCTTCTTTAATGACCGACGGGTACGGTTAGCAATGTCTTATGCCTTCAACTATCGCGAGATGTTCGACAAGCTGCTGTATGGTCTGGCAGAGCCGTGTAATGGTATTTTCCACCCCAGTTCACCTTGGGCTGCCAAACCGCCGCTTCCTTTCTTCGAACAGGATCTTGACAAAGCGGAGGAGCTGTTAGACGAAGCTGGCTGGGTCGACAGCGACGGGGATGGAATCCGCGACAAGATAATTGATGGCCGACGAGTACGATTTGAGTTCTCGTTGTTGACGGTGAATATCCCTCTGCGAATTGCGATCGCTAACTTAATGCGTGAGAGTCTAGAGCGGATTGGGGTCATCTGTCACGTGCGTCCGCTGGAGTTTACGGTCCTTCAGGAACGAACACGCACCGGCGATTTTCATGCCTTTCACGGCGGATGGGGAACAGGAGCCGACCCAGACACTGCGGAAAATATTTGGAAAACTGGCGAAATGCGGAATTTCGGTCGGTACTCGAATCCCGAGGTAGACCGCCTCTTCGACCTTGGGAAAACGGAATTCGACCCCCAACGGCGAGCAGAAATATATCAGCGAATTCACCGGCTTCTTTACGAGGATCAGCCGTATACTTGGCTTTATTTCCGGCCGGCGATGTATGCTTTCAACAAGAAGCTACGGGGTTACACTTTCAGTCCCCGCGGGCCCTACCACTTTGGGCCAGGGTTTGGTTCCATTTACAAAGTTCGCTTGCTGCCGTGATGTGGTTGCGTGATGCTCGCTGGGCTTTCTCAGGGAGGATTAACTTTGGGGTGTCCGCGATCTTGCCAGTTAGCTAGCAATTTTCGGCAACCAGGGTGCGGTTTATTCGCGGAAAAAGCGAAGCTTCGGTTAGCTTCGGTCCGCGAGTGATGCCAGCCATAATCTATCCGAAAGGACAATCGCGATTAAATACCTTTCTGAGGAGATTACGTAGATTGGGTAATCTAAAGAATATTCGACCGTTCGGGTTCACCGTTCAATAAGTAACCCGGGCCCAACGCGGCATTCTGAAAAATGCTCGCAAGTACCACCGTTAATCCGTAGAACGTTGCAGGTTACCCCCGGATGTTCAAAAGTGTCTGGCAGGCCGGGGCAAAACCACCCGAAAAAATTTCTAGAGTGTTTTAGCAACAGCAGGTTAGACGTCCAATGTTCCCCCTGCAGATATTCGTTCCTTCCTTACCTATTTACCTCGGAGAGCATTTGTAGATGCTATGTATGTGAAGAAAAAGTTTGCATGAAACAACAGAACGTAGATTTTGAGGTCTGTCGATGGAATTAGTGCTGTCTTCGCTAGTATGTTTGCCCATTTAGTCCGGCGAATATTGATTGGCATCCTAACACTTTTCCTCATCACGTTTGTGGTGTACGGGCTAATTCGCAATATGCCTGGCACGCCGCTGACTTATCAGCTGGCGGAACTCGATCCCAGTCGCAGAGTCCGACCGGAAGATCTTGAAAGGATGAAGCGCGCTTACGGGTTGGACAAGCCGTGGCACATTGCCTATTTCCATTGGATGGCCAATGTGTTGCAGGGGGATTTGGGCCGGTCTCTTTCTCGCAAACAAGCGGTTACACGGTTGATTGGCGAACGAATTGGCCCCACGTTGCTTTTGTCGGCCACTTCTTTAATCCTCGCTTATCTCCTTTCCGTGCCGTTGGGTCTTTATGCCTCTGTCCGAAACGGTCGGCTCGATGAGCGAATCGTTAGCACCTTGTTATACATGCTTTATTCCCTGCCTTCGTTTGTGGCAGCCCTCTTTCTGCTATCGTTTTTTGCCGTTCGACTTGCAGGTACTCCCTTTGAACTACCCCTCTTCGGCATGCGGAGTGATCGCTTCGAGGAACTCTCCTTCTTCGGCAAAGTGTGGGATGTTATGCGACATATGTTCCTCCCGGTAGCTTGTTTTACCTACGGGAGCCTTGCGTACTTCTCCCGCTTTGTGAAATCCAACATGCTAGAAGTAATTCGGCAGGATTACATCCGGACAGCTCGGGCCAAGGGGGTACCGCCAGCCCGAGTTGTTGTGTGTCACGCTTTCCGGAACACCTTAATCCCCTTTGTAACGCTCGTTGGTTTAACGATGCCAGCCCTGCTGAGTGGATCCGTAATTTTGGAACAAATTTTCGCGTGGCCTGGCATGGGGCGACTCTTTTTCGAAGCAATCACCGAACGCGATTATCCGACCATCATGGGATTGGTATTGATGTTCTCCACCCTTACACTTCTGGGCCAGCTTTTGGCGGACATTCTGTACGCTGTCGTCGACCCGCGAGTGACGTACTCATAGCACGTCGGATCGGCCTTGCATGAACAACCCGGGAGGTAAAGGGAGACGAAATGTATTTCGAAAGCACTATTAGGACACTCTAAAAGCCGAGCGGAGCAACACCGTGGATAACCCTAAGGTTTGGTGACATTTTGGGGTTAGCGAAGGGGAGTTGTACACAGTAAAAGAATACTTTTTGTCAGTTTGGGGGAAAAATTGCAGGCTACCGAAAAGTTGCCAGTCGTTAGCCGAGCAGAGATACCTACGAGGACGTTTTGGTAGGGTTTTAAACCACAACCTCTTTAGGCACCCATAGCTCATGCGAACCAAGATGTAACTTCTTGCAAGTGCAGAAAAAAGATGAAACGAGGTGTTCAGGTTACATGAGCTCCACATGTCCGGTAACCGAAGGAAAAAACTTCGCACACCAGAAGGAATATCGAGCAGGTCCTTCCCGAGGGTTCTGGCGGGAGGCATGGATCCGTTTTCGTCGCCGTAGGCTTGCCATGTTGGCACTTGGCTATGTGATCCTGCTGGCGATTGTTGCCCTCCTGTCTCCTGCGATTGTGGGTACCCGGCCGATCGTCTGCAAATACAAAGGTCGGATATACTTCCCTGCTCTTGCATACTTTAATCGCCGTTGGGAACCGGAGATCTTCTACCGAGACAAGTTCCGGCAGCGTTATCCGGAGAATCTTAAGAAGAAAGATCCGGACAGCTGGGCAATTTGGCCCCTGATATATCAAGATCCCTACCGCCGCGTAACCGATAACGAATGGCCTGGTCAACCGGGAAATCCCACAGGCATTGCCGGTCGGCCCAACCGCTACAACCTCATGGGTACAACTCAGGAAGGAATTGATGTCTTCGCCCAGATGGTTCATGGTGCCCGAACCGCCATGTTAGTTGGATTTGTGTCGACGGGATTGGCCGCTGTCATCGGCATCGTGATCGGGGCGTTGGCAGGGTATTTCGGCGGTTGGGTGGATATTATCCTTAGCCGGCTTATTGAGCTTGTGATGTGTATTCCCACACTTGTTCTCATCTTGGCCCTCCTGGCAATCATCGAAAATCCAACCATCTGGCATGTAATGGTCGTCATTGGGGTGACCGGTTGGACAGGTATTGCCCGATTGGCTCGGGCCGAGTTCATCCGGCTGAAGAGTACGGAGTTTGTCTTAGCGGCCGAGACCTTGGGAGCAGGGCCCCTGCGAATCATCTTCCGTCACATTTTGCCGAATGCCTTGGCCCCTGTGTTAGTGCCGATCAGTTTCGGAATCGCAAGTGCCATTTTGATCGAAAGTGGTCTCAGTTTCCTGGGCTTTGGGCCTCCCCCGCCTCACCCAAGTTGGGGAACGCTTCTGAACGCCGGCCGAACCAACCTTTCAATGTGGTGGCTGATTCTGTTTCCCGGCGGAGCCATCTTTCTGACTGTCCTTGCATACAACTTGATTGGGGAGGCCGTGCAGGAGGCTACAGATCCTCGGCTTCGGGAGGCGGGTAAATAAGCTCGAATTACCTTGCGTCAATAGGTGTCGCTACCCACTTTATAAAAGGCAAAAACAGACTTCCATAAATGATCCGGGGGGACAAACCAAGTGAGAACGTGCCGTCAAAACAAAATCTACCCGTAATCTTGCCGAAGATCGGGTCGGCACCCCAAAAAGAGGTTCCCTTTAGTGGGGGGCAATCAATAAGTGTTTTTCCGCGGCATGAGTAGCGAATTGAGCTGCGAAAGAACGGTTTCCTCCAATTCTTCGACCGGAATGCCGGTGTTTTCCCATGCAGGATCAAAAATTCTTGGGCAAACAGCTTACCCATGAATCAACCTTTACTGGAAGTTGAAGGTCTGAAGACGTATTTCTACACCGACGAAGGTGTTGCCCGGGCAGTGGATGGGGTGTCGTTCGTCATCCACGAAGGGCAAACATTGGGCCTGGTGGGAGAGTCGGGCTGTGGAAAGTCCGTGACCGCCCTTTCCATTATGCGGCTAGTGTCCCCACCGGGAAGAATCGTGGCAGGAAAGATTACCCTCTATCAAGACGGAAAGCCCATCGTGCTTACGGATCTTCCCGAACGCGAGATGCGGCGGATCCGCGGGGCGGCTATCTCCATGATCTTTCAAGAACCTATGACCTCTCTCAACCCGGTCTTTACGATCGGCTATCAAATCATGGAAGCGTTGCTGCTCCACAGCCCGGACATCACCCGGCGAGGAGCCCGGCAAAAAGCGATCGAGATGCTCGAGAAAGTACAAATCGGTGATCCGCACCAGGCTGTGGACGCATATCCTCACCAGTTTTCCGGCGGAATGCGTCAGCGAGCAATGATTGCCATGGCCCTCGCCTGCAATCCGCGGTTGCTTATTGCCGACGAACCCACCACGGCACTGGACGTGACGATTCAGGCTCAGATTCTGGAACTTCTCCGAGAGCTTCAGCAAAGTGAGAAGAGGCTATCCCTTCTCCTGATTACTCACGACTTGGGGATCGTGGCGGAAATGGCGGACTCTGTAGCCGTGATGTACGCCGGGCAAATTGTGGAGCACGGTCCGGTGATGGAGATATTTTCCCATCCTTTGCACCCGTACACCTACCTTTTACTTCGCAGCCGACCTGCTTTGGGAACATCTAAGACGGAGAGGCTACCAGAGATTGAGGGCGAGGTACCGCCGGCTCTTGCCTATCCTTCGGGATGCCGATTTCACCCACGATGCCCCTTCCGGGAGTCCGAATGCATATCTACAGAGCCGCCTCTTCTGGCCATAGGGCCCAACCACGGAGCCAGATGTCATTTCGCGGGTAAGCTCGATTTCGTCCAGTGGGAGCAGAAGTGCGTTCGGGTACCCTCGGGATAGCCAGTCCTCCGAAGCGGATACCGAGGTCGATGCGACTCCTTCGGGGGAGCTCTAAACATGACTAGATTCCTCAAGAGAGACATCCCTGAAGCCGGGAACAATGATTCCTAGGTGTACAAAGTAACCTAGGCTTTGATTAAACACAGGTCAGTCATTGCGGGTTTTCTCGATGAGTCGTAGATCTGGTGGTTCCCTCCGCGTCAAGGCTGGAATTTCGAAGTGGTTGGGAGTTTTTGGAGTTAAAAGGTTTAGGATTGGCCCACACACTGTTAGTTCGGATATCCGGGAAGACCATCGCGAAAGGACCGAATCACGGGCCAGAAGCATCCAAGGCAATGATTGATAGCGTGAAGATCAAACCGGCGGGATTCGTCGGCAGTCCGATCTAAGGGAAGGGTTGAGCCGAGGAATGACAGCTTCGAGCAAGTTTCCCATCGTTCAGGTGGAGAACTTAAAGAAATACTTTCCTATCCGGCGGGGAGTATTTGCCCGCACTATAGGGTACAAGCGCGCGGTAGATGGGATTTCTTTTTCGATTGCGGAGGGGGAGACTTTTGGGCTGGTGGGAGAATCTGGCTGCGGGAAAACGACGGTTGGCCGAACTCTTCTCCGGCTGTACGAACCCACGGCCGGCCGAATCTTCTTCCAAGGGCAAGACCTGCTGGCTGCCAAGGATCAAAAACTGCGGGCTCTTCGCAAAGATATGCAGATGGTCTTTCAGGACCCCTATGGATCGTTAAACCCTCGAATGACCGTTCGGGCCATCGTCGAAGAGGGGTTGATTATCCACGGCCACACGAATCGCCAGGAACGGTTGGAGTTGGTCCGAAAGACTCTGTCGGAGGTGGGATTGGATGCCACTGCTTTAGATCGATATCCTCACGAATTCTCTGGCGGGCAGCGGCAACGGATCAGTTTGGCACGGGCCCTTATCCTCGAACCAAAATTTCTCGTACTGGACGAACCTTTGTCCGCTCTCGATGTCTCAATTCAGGCGAAAATTATCAACCTCCTGGTGCGACTCCGGGAGCAGCACAAGCTTACATACCTGCTTATATCGCACGACCTTGCGGTGGTGGAATACCTTTCCGATCGGGTGGCGGTGATGTATCTGGGGCAAATCGTAGAGCTTGCACTTGCGGCTGAGCTCTACCGGCAGCCTCTGCATCCCTACACCCAGGCTCTTTTGTCCGCCATTCCGAGCATCCGGCCGGGCGAGGGCCGACGGCGGATTATCCTCAAGGGCGACGTGCCCAGTGCCGCTAATCCACCTCCGGGATGCCGCTTCCATCCCCGATGTCCCCTGGCAAGGCCGATTTGTGCGAAGCTGGAGCCCCGCCGCCTCAACCTGGACGGCCACGAGGTCACCTGTCATGCCGTTGAAAAACGACTCCTAGGAACGGGTGAGTACGAATAGCCGATATCTCGCCCTGGGAAGGCAGATTGACGACACCGGCATGCTACCTGGATATCTCCGTGGCTCCCAATGTAAAACCGGTGTGGTCCTCGGATTGGAATTCGGGGATACCAAAGAACGGTCAGCGGCAGCACCTCCGAGGTCAGCCCGTCCAACGAGATCAGTTTCACAAATCTTCGCGAACTAGGAACTTAGAAATCTTCTTGTAGTACCTTGTCCTGGCATTAACCGAAGACCTGTTACACCGATTGCAGAAACCGGACATTTCTTTGACAACCAAGTTTCTCGCACGCGTCAATGGCCCAGCTTTTCGCTCGGCAGGGTGTTGATTTGCTGCAGTAGTTGCGTTGGTTAGCCTCAAACCGTTATTGGATTTGAATTCTTTGTGCCAAAATAGGTAAGTTCAGAAAGACCTTAGAGACCAGGAAGAAACTACCGCTTCCACCGAAGGGCCGAAGTCGCCCATCTACTATCTGGGATGCTGGAAAGGTCTTGACGGAGAAATTTTCGGACTGTACCCAGGGGGGATTTGCCGTGGGGTAGTCCGTGCTGGGTTAAAAGTGAGGTCGAAAACAACTTAAAAAGGACCGAATCTGGAGATGGCCAAAAGCAGAATCCTCATTGCCGACGATAATGCCGCGAACGTGGAGCTCCTCGAGGTATTCCTGAGTGACCTCGATTGCGAAATTGCCGTAGCTTCGGACGGGTTAGAGACCCTCCAGAAGGTAGCCACCTTTCAGCCGGACCTTATCTTGCTGGATATCATGATGCCTAAGCTAAGCGGGTTTGAAGTTTGCCGTCGGATCAAAGAAAACCCGCAAACCCGAAACATTATGGTCCTCATGGTAACGGCCTTGAATGAATTGGGCGATATTGAACGAGCGGTGGCAGCAGGCTGCGATGATTTCTTAAGTAAGCCGATCAACAAATTGGAGCTCCTCAAACGCGTGGAAAATATGCTCAAGTTACGGCATGTGACCGACGAGCTCGAACGGCTTCGCCGGTATATCGACAGCATGGAAAAACCCGACCGGCCCTACTTGCGGCAGTAAGAGGGGCTAATCGGCGGATCTTCGTGGCCTAAGGACTCCAGGATAATTCAACGCCGGAAACGTTTTTGGATATGACTACACTGAGGAAGTCCTCGACATGAGGCCTTCTTGCCTCGGCGTTTGGTCTTTTCGTCCCGGATATCGTGCATTCCTGCGGGCCACCAGCGGAGTTTGACGAGCAGTTAGACTTCACTGGTGAGACCCGGCATTCGACATATTTTTCGTGACATTTTTCCACTTTCGAAAGCACCCTCGGCCTATCGGATCTAGCAGAAAGACCAGAGGCCTGCCGGAAAGCTGAATATTCCGAAGGAGGCTGGCCAGGGTATTTCCAGCAAGGCACAGCGGCAACAAAGCTCTCTCGGGCCAAAGAACTAACAGCACCTCGCCGTAAACTCTTCCCCGGACCAGTTTGGAGCAGGCGGCAAGCATTAGGCCCGCAGGATCCACTCACCGACGGTGGCTCGTCGGTGGGAACAGCAATGTAAAGATCTCCTTCGAGCAATCGGAAAGATGATTTCGCCTTGCTGGACGGGAGGTGTTTTCGGTAATTAAAGAACCTGTGAAAATGTGGTCTTACAGCCTCCGAGCTATGCATAGCGTGCACAACATGTGGGAAAGCAGACACAGGAATTATCAAGGCATTGGGTGAAGACTTGTCGGGAGTTTGAGCAGCCCGAATTTGGATCGAGCCCTACCCTTCGACGGAAAATAGACACTTGTATGGTAAAGGCAGGGGGGAAAGGAAAAGTAGAAAATACGAAGGTAATGCGTAGTTTGGAGGGGAAGGGTAACATAGGATAACAGTATTAAGTCAGGCGGGAAAAAACCTGGGACAAGGGTGAAACACGATGGCCCGCGGCAACCGTTTCGCTGCTTCCAACGTGTCGGGGATTTCCAACGTGGGTCCTTGGTGCTTTTCCGCCTGGACTTGAAATCTGGTAGTCTCGTGGAATGTTTAGCTCTGTGTGTTTAGGGCTTTTCGTTGCATCGTTAGTTTCTTGCTGTGGCTTTTCAAAAAGAGCGAGTTCTGCTGCCAATGTTCGCGACTAAGCAAAAGTGACTCTACATTGCAGTCGCAAGTTCTCCTCGTGAGTCATTTCTGTTCAAGGAAAGCCCGGGGGTTCGCCGGGTAAGGAGAAGGTCACCGTTGGCACCCAACGTTCGAGCCTTTGTTGCTGCCGTTCTCATTACCTGTTGCTGTGGTTGGGAGGCAACCTCGGGAGCAATCCAGGCAGTTGGGGGGGATCCCTTTCCGGGTGATGCATTGGGGGGGCCCTTTGGGGCCCCCGCCGATGGAAGCCAATTCTTCGTTCCCGGGCAAACCGGGGGAAACTTTCGCCCCCTTCAATCCCCTCCAATCACCAGTGTGGTGCCGGTTGGGAGCCCCACCGGGATGTCCCCGGATGCCCCCGCCTCAGCCGGAGGGACTGCTTTACGATTTCCGCCTATCTCCCCACCTGGAGACCCACCCACTTCTGAGGGGCCAGGCATCGGCAATCCGATGTCGGGTCAAGGACCAGTCGTGAAACCACCCGCCCCTTCTGCCAGCTCCCAGGGTGGGGATGCCTCGCCCCTGACAGTGGCTGAAGTCCGAATTGTGGGAAATCGACGGCTACCCCCAGAAAAAATCCTGGGACAAATTCGAACCCGGGGTGGCCGACCTTTTGATCCCCGGCTCATTGAAGAGGATGTTCGCCGGCTGAATCAAACTCGGTGGTTCGCTTCGGTCCGGGTCTTCTGGCAGCCTGTCCCCGAGGGCCGGGTGGTAATTTTCGAAGTCGTCGAACGTCCCTTGATCCAGTATGTGAAAATCGTCGGGAATGAGTGGTATCCCAAAAAGCGACTCTTGGAAGAGGCGGGGATCCGCCCCGGAGACGGGATGGATCCGTTTCTCATTGAGGAGGCCCGGCGAAAGATCGAGGATTTTTACCGTGAGCGAGGATTTCCCAAGGTCCGCGTTTCCCTCGTGGAAGGATCCGATCCAAATGATGCCGGGGTGATCTTTCTAATTAGCGAAGGTCCTCGCCAACGGGTGCTTTGGACAGACTTCATCGGCAACTCCATTTCCAGCGATGCTAGGCTCCGGACAAAGGTACAAACTAAGCCCGGCTGGTTTTGGCTCATCCGAGGTTATTACAAGCCTGAGGAGTTAGAGAGGGACAGACTTCGGGTGTTGGAATATTACCGCAGCCTGGGCTTTTTCCGAGCGGAAGTCGGCTCGCCGATTGTGGAGTTCAATGAGGACCGCACGTGGGCTAGGGTGCGGTTTGTGGTGAATGAAGGCCCCCGCTATCGCATCCGAGAAGTAAGAATTCTCGGCAACCGAGTCTTGGAGACCCAGGACCTGCTGTCGGCACTCGAGCTAAAGCCCGGAAGCTACTTCAGCCAGTCACAGATGGAGGCAGATATAAAAACCCTCCAGGAGAAATACGGCAGCATAGGATATGTGTTTGCAGATATCCGGGCTGAACCCCGATTTCTTGAAGAACCAGGACTTTTGGACCTTGTTTACACAATCGAAGAAGGTGTTCGATGTCGGGTAGGCCGAATCGATGTCGCGATAAAAGACCAATATAACTCGATCACCCACACTCAATGGAGCACGGTACTGAACAGAATTTCCCTGGCCCCGGGGGATATTGTAGATATTCGCGAGCTGCGGGCTAGCGAACGCCGCTTGCGGGCCTCTGGGCTTTTTGAGGTGGATCCGAGCAAGGGAATTTCGCCGAAGATTGTCGTCGTACCTCCGGATCCCGAGGAGGTCGAAGCTCTCTTGGCTCGGCAGCGGGCTAACCAAGTTCGGGGTCAAACTCCGGAAGCCCTGCCCAACGCCGGGCCTCTTCCCAAACTCCTTTGGCTTGTTTTGCCACGAAACTGGCTTGGGGAAGATCTTCCGCAGCCCGGTCTTCGGGCCGAAAGAGATCCCGGCCAGATTGCGGAGTGCTTCGTGGTCCTGCGGTTGGAAGGCGAGCTTGCAAAACAGCCGCCAGAGACCACTAGCTGCGGCGGAAGTTTACAGGAGGAGGGCTCGCCATCTGAAGAAAGTGTCGAAGAGGTAATTCCGGAAGAGCAAGAGGAAAAGGAATTTGACTTTGAGGGCACTCCCGCAGGTTTGGAAGTTTCTTCCGGCCTTGGGGCTGGGAGGGCTTGGGCCTCGCCTGGCCGTTCACAACAGCTCGCAGTCCCCACGGCTGGGGTCCTCCCGACCGCCCGACCACTATACCCCTCAGAGGTTGGTCCTTCTGACCTGGAGAAAAATTTTGACTTAATCCAGTCCACGACGTCCCTTTCGACTTGGGCGGAGCTATCTGCCTCTTTCCCCGAATCTAACCCCGATCTGCCTCCCAGGTTTGTATTGTCGGCCAACTCGTTGCCAAGTAACTTAGCAGGCACAAGCTTTGGGTGGCAAGGAGTTGGCTGTCCTTTTGAGACCGGCTTTGGAATTAAGCACCCGCGGCAAAGCCAGCTACAAGTTCCCCGACGGCAGGAGGAAAACATCGTTCGAGGCCAATATACACCCGAAGGAGGAATAACCCTAAGCCCTCTCCGGACCTGGCGATCTCCCTCTGTCTCAACCACTATCTCCGCGGGAAACTCCACGAATGTTGCCGATCTGCCCGGTCAGGATGTGAACTCATGGCCGCATCCCCACAACAATCCCCCCGGGGGAACTAGAGGAAGCGGTCCGACGTCCGCTGGAACCACTCCGAACTCCGGGAACTTCGTTCCGCCGCAACCGGCATCCTCACTGCCACCGCATGGCGAAGGGGTACCCAAGGGGCAATCGAGCAGTTCGCCAGTCTCAGTCCCCCTTGTACCGGTTGAAGGAAGTAGTCCTTCAGTAGGAGGGCAACCAAGGTCTACTTCCCCGGTATTTTCGGGGATTTCCGAAGGGACAAATCCTCTGCCGCAAGTGTCGGCCAGCAACGGGCAAACGATCTCGGGAGTCCTCCCGGCCGCAGGCAACCCGAATATTTCCGGAAGCACCACAAGTGTACCAAGTCCGGCCGGAACCCCCGCCCCCATGGGAACCCTTCCGGGTCCCCCGGGGCCCGGCACGGTCCCAGTGCCTACACCTCCCCCGAACATTGCTCCCGATGTTCTCCCACCACTGTTAGGTCAACCTCCCGACACGGAGCCGACCGTACCGGTGCCCCTCCAGCCAGAGGTTTATGAAGGCCGGACCGGCCGAATCATGCTGAGTGCCGGGATCAATTCCGATGCAGGACTAATCGGCTCCCTAATTGTCGACGAACAAAACTTCGATTGGCGTCGGTGGCCGCGTTCCTGGGAGGATATCCGAAGTGGGGTTGCCTGGCGGGGTGCTGGACAGCGGTTTCGCTTGGAGCTGGTTCCCGGTACTGAAGTCCAGCGGTATATGGCAAGCTTCCAGGAGCCTTATCTTTTCGACACCGACGTGAGCTTCGGCCTGAGCGGATACTTTTACAATCGAAAATATGCCGAATGGGATGAAGACCGTCTCGGTGGTCGAGTGGCTTTTGGCTACCAATTCACCCACGATCTTTCAGGAACTTTTGCCATCCGGGCAGCAGAAATTCGGATTTACGACCCTGGGGCAGCCTTCGGGTTGGTGCCCGAACTGGACGAGGTCCTCGGATCGAATACCCTGGTAGGATTCGGAGTCACGTTGACTCACGATACTCGCGACAGTGCCTTCTTACCCACAGAAGGGCATTTGTATGAAATCAGCTTCGAACAAGTGGTGGGATCGTTCGATTATCCGCGGACAGAGTTGGAGCTCCGGCGGTATTTCCTCCTCCGGCAACATCCGGACGGCTCCGGCCGCCATGTGATGAGTGTTTCTACCCGGCTTGCCTACACCGGCTCGAACACCCCGATTTACGAGCACTATTTCGCCGGCGGATACTCCACTTTGCGGGGATTTGCTTTTCGCGGAGCAAGTCCTCGCGATCCTGTGACGGGTCTCAGGATCGGTGGGCACTTTATGCTTCTTGCCTCAGTGGAGTACATGTTCCCCCTGACCGCCGATGACATGTTGCGACTTGTAGTCTTCTGTGACACCGGTACCGTTCAGCCGGACATTGATGAATGGACCCAGAACTACCGGGTAGCTCCGGGATTTGGCTTCCGTGTGACGCTGCCGGCTCTTGGACCAGCACCTATTGCCCTCGATTTTGCGTTCCCTGTTTCCAAGGAACCAGGCGACAAGGAGCAAGTTTTCAGCTTCTTCCTTGGGTTTTTCCGCTAGCCAGTTCTTCCTCAGTGGCGGAGGAACAAACCGGGCCCTCCACAAGCCGAGGAACGATCCAGCCCGAACACGGACGGCTGAGATGCTAAATATTTGGAGCAAGTTAATCCGCTCGAAGGTTTAAAGGGCTGTCCCGCTCAGACCCCGTGCTCGCAGCAGAACTGGTCTTCTGATCGAACGAGCTTTTTCCCTAGAGATCCTCGAAGCTGGGTTTCCCGCAAGTTCGCACAAAGATCCTCTATCTGCCGGATCGGCAACGCCAATGGCATTCGGGGAGGGTACAATACCAACCACTTTCCCACAAGCTAAACCCGTCGGTAGCTCGGCGGCCGGAGGCAAACCCCCGCCCTCAAAAGTCCGCAATCGCTGAAGCATTTCCCGTAGGCACCACCGACTGAGAGCGATAAAATGGGAAGTTTTGCTCCACTTTCCTTGAGCAAACACTACAAAGCTCATAGAAACGATTTTGCACACCCCGCTTGGCAAGAGGGCTTAGAACTGTATCACTCAGCTTGAACTGAACCGGTATTGCCTAGGGGCGGAGGACTCGGTACATCCGAAGGATCTGGGAAAAACCTTTTTCCCGCTGAGCGGTTCCCAGCGTTTTGGGCAATGTAACCTTAGCTAGCCCGAAAACGTTTTTGCCGCAAGCCGCTATCGGCACGCCGGGCTAGGAAAACAAAGAAAAACACACTACCCAAGCCTGAGAAAAATACATTTTTGCTCAGCCAGCTTTCCACAAATTCGGAGAGTACGAACTCAGCCAATATACTATTGTCGGCCGAACGTTGAGGCCCTTAAAGAAAACGCCGTTTATGCCTGGATGCCGCAAGGAAGCTCCGCGGGGAGTTTGGAGAAGCCAAAATCATTGGGAAAAGAGAAACTGGAGGGTAAGGGTTTAACCCGTGTTTGTGGCCGCTACGTCACGATGCTTCTGTGATCGCTCGTGGGAGGAAGCGATTGAGCAGCTGGCGGAACTGGAGTTCTCTTACCTGGAGATCATGATCCATGAAGAGGATGGGCATATCAAGCCAGCTGAGCTGCTTATCGACTTTTCTAAGGTACTTGCCAAATGCCGAGAAACTTCGCGGCTAACGCCGGTGGCCTTAAGCCTCGATTCTCGTGCTGAAGGGCCGGAATATTTCAAACAATTTGAAGCTTGTTGCCGCCTGGCCGCAGCACTCAGGGTAGTCACGATAACCGTCCGATCCGCAGAGCTTGGCACTCCCTTCAATGCAGAAGTGGAAAGGCTGGTCAACCTCGTGCGGATCGGAGCCCTTCAGGGAGTAAAAGTATGTTTACTTACCGAAGCTGGGCGGATGAGTCACGATCCTCTCTCCGCGGCTACATTCTGCAACTATGCCAAGGGCTTGGGGATTACCCTAGACCCGAGCTATTACGTCTACAAAGTGGAACGGCAATATAAGCTCGACCCGATCCTGCCTTTTGTGCGACATCTCCGGCTGCGAGACACCCGGCCAGATGCCTTTCAAGTCCGGGTAGGCCAAGGAGAAATCGAGTACGGAAAACTCCTCAACCAGTTGGGCCGGTTCAACTACGATCGTGCCCTTTGTGTGGATATGAAGCCCCAGCCAGGTGTCGATCATGTGGCGGAACTACGAAAGATCCGGCTCCTGCTGGAAAGCCTGCTCTAAGAATGGCTGCTTCTACGGATCCCATCCATTCTCTCAGTAATAGTTGAACGAAGCCAACATTCAGCCCGGCAAAACCAAGTCGGCGGCCATCGAGGCTGATCGCATATGGCAAGGCTAGGATGATTCACAGCTTCAGCCCGCTCTGCAAGGCTAAACCGAGGCTGCCCCGCCCTCTTGCTCCACCTTATCCACAAATGGAACTAAAGGCTGCTTCGCTGACGGTTCAGAAGTGCACTTCTCTCTAGGGACCTAAGGGGGACTTGACTTCGTTTTAATCGTCAAATTTGTTTGAGTGGGCGAATCGAGGATCTTGGAAGTTACCTCCTTTTCAAACCAACCGCGGTTCCTCCCCCACCATTTAGGGTCGGACAATTTGGCCTGGAGGGATTCCCCGAGCACAATGACTACCGTTCGGCCGGAAAATCCGGGGCTAGCGAGCCGTCCTCCAGTTCCGCCAGTTCCTTCCGGCGAGCCGGTGGGAGATCCCCTCGGCTTAATTGGCCTGGGAGTAAACTCAGGATCGTCTAACGGATACTCGGATAAGACGTGCTTGTCGATGTCCAGAAGCCGATAACAAAAACAGCCGTACTCGCTTTTTACACAGCCTGGCTGGTCGCAGTCCGCGTTTTTCCTTGCGGCAACAAAGATCGGACCAGAGTGCCCCCCCTGTGCCGGGCGGGAACCCGATCGGGCAGCATCCGATGGAGGCTGATCTTGCAATTGGGGGGCGATCTTTGCCACCACCTCCGGTGTGGTCACCCGTGCAAGGGCCGCGGCCAACCCATCGGGGACTTCTGCATCGTCATACAGAAACACAAGACGAACGGCAGGCCGGGCGATCACCATCCCCCGACGAATGTCTTTTTTCTCAATTCCTCGCAGCGAAGGCTGTGGCAGGAGTTGCCCCAAACCGCGATTCATCAACCATGGGGCACGTCCGCCGAGTTGCTCCTTTGGCGAAGACTCTCTTGCACGCTGCTGGTCGAACGTTACCCGCTGGGCAAAGCCCAAGGGAGCATCGAAAACAAGCAGCGTGATAAAACTAACTCCCCAAATCAAAATCCAAGGCCGACGAGACATGTTTAAACCCTCCGGAAGAAAGCTGTTAAGAGCTTGACTAAACCTAGCCGACCAGCAGCTCTCTGCTAATTTAGTCAATCTTAGCCGACATAATGTTTTTTGTCAAACTTTTCCTACAAAAATCGCCAGGTTATTCCGGAAAAGTAGCCAGGCCCTACTCTGGCATCCCGGCTTGGGCACCAGGGAGAGAAGTACCTGCAACGCGATAACGAGGTTCTGTCAAGCGGAAGGTTAGCCCCCCCGCCAGAAGGACACTGAATGCTGCCACCGCGAAGACCAACTCGAAACTTGTAACATCGATTAGCCACCCAAATAACGGACTGAACACCAGGGGGAGAGCCAAACCTAAGTTAGCAATGCTTTGGTAAGTCGGATGGAATGCCGGTTCACAGAGTTCTAAGGCATAGTTCAAGATAACCCGGGTCACCAAAGGGGCTAGTCCCAGAGGAAGGTACACCAGCCAATACCAATCACCAGCCCAAGAACTCGGAAGGCTCGTGATCGCAAGGGCAAAAAGAGGACTGGCAGCACTGCCGAAGATGAGGATTCGCATGGCCAGCCGATTGCCCCTACGATCTGCCAAAGGGCCGGCCACCAAGCTGAAAACTCCAACTGCAATGCTCTGGGTGATCACCCAATAGGTCAAGTGAGTGGGGGTAGCTTCGAACCGGGCCCGTCCGAACGCCTGGTAGTGGGGCGTAAGCATCCACCCCGCACTAGCGAAAAGGCAGATCACAAGTAGCCACCGAAGGTTAGCATCTTGGGCAAGTGCCGCCGACCACGTGAGATTCCCACGGACTTCCCCTGGTAAAGATGGCCGGGGAGTCTTCGGTTCCCGGGTAACCAGGGAAACAATCGCTGAAAGGGCAAAACCGCCCGCAGCTGCCAGAAAAATGTAGCCAAATCCCACCTCCGGATCGGCAAACCACTTCCTCAGCACCAACCAACCAAGGACAACTGCGGGAATCGTTCCCAGAAATGTGGAAAGTTGCAAAAGCAATCCACGACGTTCCGGTGGAATTAGCTTTCCCTGAAGTGAACCAAAGAACACCTGGTAAAAGCCGTTGGCAACAAAGAAAGCAAAGTAGAGGATCAATATCGCCGGGCATACCCAAGCCGGAGGCCATTGCTCTTTAGAGATCCACAAAAGGACGGCCAAAAGAAAGACCCCCGACATCGCCCCTGTGCAATAAGCAACCCACCATTTAAAGCGAGAAATTCCGGAGAATTTCGAGCAGAACAACAAAGGCGGGAGGCTTTGGCCCAACCGACTAAGCACGGGAAGCCACCCCCGAACCCAGGCGGGCCCAGCTACATAATCCACCAAGGCCGGGATCACCACCGTCTCGGTTTTGAACAGCCAACCAAGCCGGAAAAAAATTTGATGGATCGCAAGAAGCCAAAGATTCCCCCGGTCCCAGCTGACCACCAAAGGGGGCTCTGGGATACCGAATTCTTGCAAATGCTCCGGACGCTGATCGCAGGTGCTTCGTTTCATGACCGAAGAATATAAACACTCGGTCCCAAAAGGGCGAGTGAAAATCGATGATTACTCAGGCAAAAACATTCACCGATCGGACAAGCACGCCAATAGGGGGCGGGGCCGACCATGCATCCTCCTAACACTTTACCGGAGCGAAGCTGATATCAGTTAATTTTGGGAAGGATTTGTTTTTGTGTGGGGCATGGACGCAGCCACAGA
>Ga0272449_1000916_pt1 | contig 32495 bp, 31 predicted proteins | sample YNPCB0241_FD_198679 | JGI IMG/M metagenome (GOLD analysis project Ga0272449, IMG submission 198679) | Hot spring sediment microbial communities from Yellowstone National Park, WY, United States - YNP-CB-024-1 | ecosystem: Environmental > Aquatic > Thermal springs > Hot (42-90C) > Sediment... | reverse complement strand
CTGCGAAAGCCTTCTTTGCAAGGAAACCTGTAATTTTTCCTGCCATCTTTCCGCCAAATTCCTCCGCCACTTTACCCGCTCCAGCACCACCTGCATAAGCAAGGGTATATTTTATGATTGCCCTTGCAACTGTTCTCGCATAGATTCTTCCGATTTTATCTTCAAGGTCTTTAATTGCAATCTCTTCAACATTTTCCACAAGATGTGTTTCCGCTGACTCACTCCTTCCCTCAATCTCTACGGAAGAACTTTTTATCCTGAACGGTCTTTTTTCAAACTTTGGAAAGGCTATGGATATGTTGGTATCCGCAGCAATTGAGCCTGCAATATTCAGGGCTTTGTTCACATTCGCCTGTTCATCTGTTGAAACCTCTGAAGCCCTCACATAGACGAGCCCATTTCCGTATGCTACCTGGATAGTGTACTCTGTTTTTTTTGGGGCAAGCCCGTTCATATGAATCAAAACAACTTCTCCGTATCCCTTTGGAATCTTTCTTTCCTTTAGTTTTACTCCACTAAAATCCTTTTTGAGTTCTTCTATTTCATCATCAAATCTTAACCTTTTAGCCACCCTTACCACATCTCCGTAAAGTTCAGGAGGGGTTGGAGTATTGTAATTTGCCTCGTATGCTTTATATGAATAAAGGGCGTTTCTGTATGAAATGAATGCATCGTTCAGCTCACCGCTGTTTTCATAAATCATGCCCATTAAATACCTCACAAAGGCATCTTCTGAATATGTAAGTTTTCCTCCGTAGGCATTCTTATATACACTCAGCTTGTGGTCCACCTTTCTTGCCTCAACAAGGGCTTCATCGGGTTGATTTAAGAAAAGGTAATTTAATGCTCTTATGACATTTATTAAAACCCTTTCAAAAACCTCCCCATCGTATGGTCTGGCATAATCGCTTGTGAGAAGCGAAACTGCTTCTTTGCTTATGCTCTTTGTAAATAGCTCATCCACAATGTTTTCTGCCTTTTCAAAGCAGTCATTGCTTTTCTCAAATTCCCCTGCAAGATGTAGCAAAATTCCCAAATCAAGGTAGTAAAGAAGCCTTTCATTCTTGCTGTATGCTTTTTCCTTTTGTTCCTCAACCTTTTGCACAGCGAGCATATAATTTTCAGAAGAAAGGAGATTTGTTATTTCTTCATAATGTGTAAATCTATGCGTGCAGGCTGAAAAAAGAAAAATAAAAAAGATAGCTATTTTTGAGCCTTTCAGTTTCATATATCTTTGGTTATTTCTATGAATCACCAGGAGGTTGATGGTCTCTGGATGACTTTCTTTATCTTCTTCTGCCCAATCCAGACCTTTTCGTTTGTTTCAAGGTTTATGAGTTCAAGTTCCACCTGATAGTATTTAAGCCTCTTTCCCCCAGCCTCATCAAGGATTGTATTTATCTGCCCCTGAAGAATAAAATCCGCTCCATACTCCCTCCCCAGTGCTTTCATTGTTTCAGGAGATGAATACATCTGCTGTTCCATCCTTTCCTGTCTTATCTCCTCCCTCTGCTCCCTTGATGCAACGAATACAACCCTTCCTGAGTTTGTCAGTTCCCTCTCAAGGTCTTTTACAAAGGTCTGGGTATTTATATGTTCATGACTTCTATTTCTAACTGTTCCAACTATAATGCGGGGTTTCTTTTTGTTCTGAGAAATGAATTCATCAAGCCATGGTCTTGAAAGGCAATCCGCAATCATCTCCTGAGAAACAAGCCTTGAATCTGTATCGTTCCAGTTCCCTGAGAGGTCTATCATTTCTTCTTCGCTCACTCTCGTAACCTTTGTTCCGGACGCACATCCCATCAGGAGAACCATCGCTACAATCCATATTTTTTTCATAATTGCCTCCCTTTTTATGGTGCCGAAGGGGGGACTTGAACCCCCACGGGTTTGCACCCGCCACCCCCTCAAGATGGTGTGTCTCCCAATTCCACCACTTCGGCACTTATCTTTTAATTACAACAAAAAATTAAAAAAATCAAGTTTTTAGTTTACGCTTCCCTTTTTTAAAACCTTATATTTCCACAAACCCTTGAATTTATCCTCCATATAGAATAAAAGAAAGCATGCTCATTCTCTTTTTCTCTTTAACCATTCCGTGGGTCATTTTCTGGTCAACCGGAGTTCATCTTTCTCCTCTGGCTCAGGCTATTTTCTCCGGGCTCGCAATAGTTGGGGCTGGATACATACTTTCCGAATTCTCTGAGATAGCCCAGATTGATGTTCCAAGAGGGTTTGCACTTGCTGTTATCGCTCTTATAGCAGTTCTACCCGAATATGTCGTGGATCTCTATTTCGCATGGATGGCTCCAAAAAATCCCCATTATGCCTCTTATGCCTCTGCGAACATGACCGGTGCAAACAGGCTTCTCATAGGGTTTGGATGGGCTCTGATTGTTTTTCTCAACTTCTTCAAAACGAGAGAAAAAAAAGTAGTCCTTCGTGAAGGGTTCAGGTGGGAGATGGGAATTCTTGCTATAGCCACCCTCTACTCCTTTTCCATTCCAATAAGGAAACATCTCTCTTTCGTAGACGCAGCTTTTTTCATTGGGCTCTTTGCTTTCTACACATACAAAACCGCAAAGGGGGATGTGGAAGAAATTGAAACAGACGCACTACTTTTTCAGTTTATGAAATCAATTTCAAAAATTAAAAGAGGGATTTTAATAATTCTCGGCTTCCTCTACGGAGGGTTTGTCGTTTTTATTTCAGCTAAGCATTTTGCAGAAGGTTTATTGAAGGTAGGAGAGTCTTTAAAAATTGAGAAGTTTATTCTCGTTCAGTGGGTTGCTCCACTTGCTTCGGAAGCCCCTGAGCTAATTGTGGCGATAATTTTTGTGCTGAAAGGAAAAGCAGAAAATTCTCTCGGAATGCTTGTCTCCTCAAAGATAAATCAATGGACCCTTCTGGTTGGTTGTATCCCTCTTGTATATTCAATTTCCGGTTTGACAATCCATCCCCTTGAACTTGACATGAGGCAGAATGAGGAAATTTTCCTTACATCCGCTCAATCACTCTTTGCACTCATTGTCCTCTCAGAACTTGACCTTGACTTGAAGGAGGGCACCCTTTTATTTTTATTGTTCTTTGTTCAGCTCGTTATTCCCAATCCCCATACCAGACTTGTCTTTTCTTTTGTATATGTGGGATTTTCCCTTTTTTTCCTGCTTGTTTCAAAAAAGAAAAGGGAGGGATTTATAAACCTGAGAAAGGGATTTTAGATTTCTTTTGTTGACTCCTCTACCGCTTTTATTATCTTCTCCAGATCTTCATCCGTATGAGCAGTAGAAAGGAAAACGGCTTCAAACTGAGAGGGCGGCAGATAAACCCCTCTTTTCAGAAGTGCATGGAAGAATCGCGAAAAAAGTTTCGTATCCGATGATTTTGCGGATGAAAGGTCTTTTACTTTCTGAGAGGTGAAGAATATGGTAAACATGGAAGCAATCTGATTTACTGTATGAGGAATCCCTTTTTCTTTCAAAATTCTGCTTATTTCTTCACAAAGTTTTCTCGTTTTCTCCTCCAGAGATTTATATGGCATTTCTTTCTTCAGAATTCTTATTGTCTCAAGCCCTGCTGTCATAGCAAGGGGATTTCCGGAAAGTGTCCCTGCTTGATACACTGGTCCGACAGGAGCGACCATCTCCATTATTTCTCTCCTTCCACCGTATGCTCCCACAGGCAATCCTCCCCCTATTATTTTTCCAAGACATGTCAAATCGGGCTTGATATTAAAAAATTCCTGAGCTCCTCCCTCACACACCCTGAAACCGGTTATTACCTCATCAAAAATGAGAAGGGCACCGTGCTTTTTTGTCTCCTCCCTCAGGGTTTCAAGAAACCCCCTTTCCGGAAGCACAACCCCCATATTCCCTGCAACGGGTTCAACTACTACACAGGCAATCTCTTCTCCTTTTTTTGAAAAAAGGTCTTTAACCATTTCAATTGAATTATAAGGAAGGACAAGCGTTAATCCTGCTATCTCTTCTGGAACACCGGGACTGGATGGAACGCCAAATGTAAGTGCCCCGGAACCAGCGCTCACAAGCATTGAATCAGAGTGTCCATGATAGCAACCTTCAAACTTTACGATGATTTTTCTTTTTGTAAATGCTCTTGCAAGTCTTACTGCACTCATTACTGCTTCTGTGCCCGAGTTCACAAACCGAATCATCTCAATAGAGGGAAAGGAATCAATTATTTCTTCAGCCAGCAGAACCTCAAGCTCGGTAGGAGCCCCAAAAGAAGTTCCATTGAGAACAGCCTCCGTAAGTTTCTGGATTACTTCCTTTCTTCCGTGTCCCAAAATCAGCGGACCCCAGGACATAAAAAGGTCTATGTATTCATTCCCATCTTTGTCATAAATTTTGGAGCCGCATGCCCATTTTATAAAAGGCGGAACTCCTCCAACTGCGCCAAACGCCCTTACAGGGCTATTTACACCACCGGGAATTACTTTTTTTGCTCTTTCAAAGATTGAAACGCTTTTCATATCACACCTCGCTCTGATGCCTTTAGATTTACTCATCTAAAAAATTTTTTCAAATAAATGTGAAATTTAATTTCTCCGCAGTTTATAAGGGGTTAATTGTAGAATTTAAAAAAGTACTTGACAAATAAAAAAAAACTTCTTAAAATTTTATCAAAATGTGGCTGCGGAATAAAAATGGGGGAATAAATGTGGCCTTTTAGAAGCAACAAAGCATTTGGGCTTGACATTGGCACCTATTCAATAAAATTTGTAGAGCTATCTGAAACCTCAAAAGGGTATAAGCTGGAAAATATTGGAATTGTAAGAACACCTCCTGAGTCAATTGTTGACGGAGAGATTATAAACACACCAGCTGTGAGCGAAGCGATAAGGTCTCTCTTAAGAGAAAAGAGGGTGAGAACCAGAAATGTCGTTATAGGAATTGGAGGTCATGCTAGCGTCATGCAGAAGAAGGTGAAGGTTCCCATTATGAGCAAGGATGAGCTTGAGAATCAAATAAAATGGGAAGCAGAACAGCATCTTCCTTCGGGACTTACCATAGATGAAGTTTATATGGATTTTGTCATTCTTGATACCCTTCCCGAGGAAGGGCAGATGGAAGTCGCACTCCTTTTTGCCAAGAAAGAACTTGTGAACTCCTATGTAGCCCTTATAAAAGAACTTGGATATGAACCAGTTGTTGTAGATTACAATGCCTTTGCTTTACAGAACTGCTTCAGACTGAATTATTCCGCTTCTGAGGACGAAACTGTGGCTCTTCTTGATATAGGTGCTTCAATGTATATGCTGAACATAATAAAGGGGGATAAAAGCCTGCATGTAAGGGATGTGCCGAGAAATGCGGGAAATCAAATTACCGAAGAGCTTCAGAAAGGTTTGGGTCTTGATTACGAAAATGCCGATGAAATGAAAAGGAATTTCGGAAAAGAAGGAGTGGAAATCTCCGCAGAAGCGGAAAAAATAATAAAGAATGCTACCGCTGCCATTGTGGACAACATCGTTAAAGACCTCAAAAGAGCTTTAGGAACCCTTCCCGAAGACAGTCATTTTTCAAAAATCTATATCTCGGGCGGAACGCCTCTTCTGGGAGAGTTTGTGAATATGCTAAAAAGCGCAATAGAAATGGAGGTGGAATACATTAACCCCTTTAAGCAGATATCAATCCCTTCCAAAATTGACACCAAATTGATAGAAGAAATGCCAGGGGTATTCTCTGTGGCGGTAGGATTGGCAATGAGGAAACCTTATGAATAAAAAGCAGGGGTGATAAATGATAAGGATTAATTTTCTCCCCGTAAAAGAAAGGAGAAAAGAAGAAGAAATAAGGGTATGGTTATTTCTAAGCGGATTCCTCGTGGTAATAGAAATAATTGCACTATCCCTGGTCTATTTTCACTTTAAGGGAAAGGTTAAAGAACTGGTGGCCAAAGAGAACAAAATAAAAATGGAAAAAGCAGAAATTGATACGAAAATAAAAGGAGTTGAGGATTTCAAAACCAAAAAGGAAGAGGTGGAACGAAAACTCAACATAATAGAAGCCCTGGCTCAGGGAAGGGAGCTGGATGTAATTCTCCTTGATGAACTGTCAAAAAGCATTCCCTATAATCCGGAGTCAAGAATAAAGAAGAGAATTCAACTTAAGTCCTTTTCAAAAAAAGGGACGCTTATTTCAATTAAAGGAATTTCCATGGATCAGGAAAGCATTGCTTTTTTCATAGGAAATCTGGAAAAATCGCCTTATTATAAAAATGTAACCCTCAGAGGAGTAACTGCTAAGAAGGAAAAGGGAATTTCCTATTTTGAATTTGACCTCAATGCCACCGTAGAAGAAGCCCAAAAAGTAAAGGCGGGAGGGTAATATGGCTCCAAAATTTGAGCTCGGGATAAGTAAGGAATCAATTAAAAAGCTAACTCCCCTGCAGAGGTGGTTAATTACAGGTTTTCTTCTTTTGATTATTATAATTCTGGCAATTTTCCTCCTGTACCTTCCTGTGAATAAGGAAATCTCAACAAGGAAAAAGAATATAGAAAAGCTGGAGTCTGACCTTCAGACTGCAAAGAACACCCTCTTAAATCTGGAAAAAATAAAGGAAGAATATGAAAAGTTAGAAAAAAAACTTGCAGAATACATTAAGCAACTTCCTTCTGAGGCTGAAGTTGAAAAAGTAATGTTGAATGTGGGTAGCATTGGAAAAGAGGTAAATGTAGAGTTTTTGAAATTCATCCCCAAAGAAGATGTTCCTGGAACCGGTGGGCTTTATTCAATTGTGCCAATTGAAACAGAAATAAGCGGAAAATTTCACAATATTGCCCTGTTTCTGGATAGGGTGGCAAAGATGGAAAGAATTGTGAAGCCTGTGGATTTTTCCATCACACCAGTTGAAGACAAAACAGGAAATGTGATTTTGAACACAAAGCTTCTGCTTGAGACTTATAAATATACGCCATCTTCAGGTAAAATTGAACAAAAGGGAGTGAAAAAATGAAAAGGTTGATTTTTGCACTATTAATTGCCTGTGCGGGTATTTCCTGTAAGGGCAAAAAAGCACCCTCTCCAGCCCCCCAAACCAAAACCGCCCCGCAACCCCAGGTCACTACGGAAGTTAAAAGCGAAGAGGTTGCTGAGGTTCGTCCAGTTTACCGATATGAACCGTTCGGAAAGACAGACCCCTTTGAACCAATATTCAGAGGTGTAAAGGAAGGAGGTTCTGAACTCAAAACCCCACTTGAGGAATACAATGTTTCGCAATTTGAAGTTGTGGGAATTATATGGGATGTAAAAGACCCGAAAGCAATAATAAAGGATCCGAAGGGGGAAACTTATATTGTAGGTAAGGGAACGAGGATCGGAAGGAATAATGGCAAGATCACAAAAATCACCGAAAGAAAGATATACATTATTGAAGAGTATGAAGACATCTATGGGCAGATAACCACCGGAGAAGTGGTTCTTGAAATGAAAGAATAAATTTTAATAAGGAGGTAAAAAGATGGGAAGATTGAAAATCGCTTTTATTGCCCTCATGATAATTGGAGGGGTTTCCTGTGCAACCGCTCCTGTGCAGAAAAAAATTACAGCGAAGCAAAATGTCCTTAAAAAGGTGAAAGTCCAGGTGTATAAAAACGGAGCAAAGGTTCAGATCTCCGGAACTCAACCTACCAATTACACTGCCTTCCGATTGATTGAACCATGGAGAGTAGTCCTTGACCTGCCAAATACCAGTGTCCGATATATTAAACCGGAGATAAATGTAGCGAGTGGAATTATAAAATCCTTAAAAATTCAGAAGGTAGGGAAGTCGGGCAGGATTGAGATTTTTACAAATCTTCCCCCTTCCTTTGAAGTAAAAAGAGAAGGAAACGATATAAAGATGCTCATAGTGGAAAAGAAACTAAAAAAGAAACTGGCACAGGCTGAAGAAGAAATAGTTGAAGAACTGGAAGAAGAAGTGCCCGCAGAAGAAGAAATTGAAAAAGAAGAACCTGAAAAGGAAGTGGTAGAAGAAGCACCTGAAGAAGCTGTGGAAGAAGCAGAAGAAATGCCGGAAGAGGTGACTGAGGAAGTTACAAAACCTGTGGAAGTGCCACCAGCTCCGGAAATTACAAAAAAAGCACCCCCTCCAGCAGTTCCGCCCGCTCCGGAAGTGGCAAAACCAGAAGAAATTCCTGAAGCAGTTCCACCTCCTGTTCTTGAAAGGGCATCAAAAATAATTGACATAAAATCTACTATAGCTGGAGATAAAACCATTATAGAATTCATCGGAAATGGTCCAATTGGCGATTATACTGCCTTCAAACTCCAAAATCCTCCGAGACTCGTCGTAGACATTATGGATGTTGGAAATCTCTATCCGAGCACAACCCTTGATGTAGGGTCACCACTTGTCTCAAAGGTAAGACTCGGTCAACATCCGGATAAAGTAAGATTTGTTCTTGATGTCCCTACCCCGGATGTTCCACCCTATGAAATTGAAAAGAAAGAAAATAAGCTGGTGGTCACATTAAGTCCTCTCATTGTACCGCCTGTTGTGGCGGAAGTAAAAAGAATTGAAGAAAAACCTCCCGAGGTTGCACCACCTCCGCCTCCCGCTCCACCTCCTCCCCCTCCACCTCCTCCAGCTGTTACTCCTCCAAAGGCTGAAGAAGAAGTGGCTCCTGCGGTGGGGGTTGAAGCAGAAACAATAGCCAGGAAAAAATACACGGGAATGAGGATCTCTCTTGAATTCAAAGAAGCTGACATAAGGGATGTGTTCAGATTAATAGCAGAGGTAAGCAAGCTCAACATAATTGTAACAGATGATGTGAAAGGGACTGTAACTGTGAGAATGAAAAATGTCCCCTGGGATCAGGCACTTGATGTTATTCTTAATACAAATAACCTCGGCATGGTGCGGGTAGGAAATGTCGTAAGAATTTCCCCCCTTGAGAGACTGAGAAAAGAGGAAAAAGAAAAGCTTGAGTTTATAGAAGAAACCAAGAAAAAGGAACCCCTTATTACAAGGCTTATACCTGTAAATTACGCCTCCGCCAGCGAGATCAGCAATCAGATTAAACCCCTTCTTACGGAAAGGGGAACCATTCAGGTTGATACGAGGACAAACACCATAATTGTGAAAGATGTAAAGAAAACAGTGGAAGAAGCAGAAAAGCTCGTGAGAACACTTGACCTTCAAACCCCACAGGTCCTTATAGAAGCAAGAATTGTGGAAGCAAATACGAACTTCACCAAGGAATTGGGCGTGCAGTGGGGAGGAAGGTTTTCAGCATCTCCTCAATACGGGACTCCCACGGGTTTATATTTTCCCAACACCATAGGAATAACTGGCTTCACAGATCTCACAGGAAGACCTACCAGAGAAGTGGGAAGCGCTGAAGTTCCTAATTTTGTGGTCAATCTTCCAGCAAGCGTAGGAATCGGGACAGGTGGCGGAATAGGATTTACCTTCGGGAGCTTAAATAACTCTGCTATTCTGGATCTCAGATTGAGTGCAATGGAAGCGGTAGGGGAAGGAAAAGTGATCTCAAGCCCGAGAGTGGTTACTCTTGACAATAGAGAAGCTGAAATAAAACAGGGAATTTCCATACCATTTGAAACTGTTTCCCAGGCAGGGACACAAACCCAGTTTGTAGACGCCACCTTATCTCTCAAGGTTACACCTCATGTCACTGCAGATAGAACTGTTATCATGAAAATAAAGGCGGAAAAGAATGCTCCAAATACTGCTATCCGTAGCGCCGGGGGAGTTCCAAGTATAGACAAAAAAGAAGCTACCACAGAGATACTTGTAAGAGATGGAGAAACTGCGGTTATAGGCGGAATTTATACAATTACCAAGTCAAAAACAATAGCCGGTGTTCCGTGGTTTTCAAGAATTCCTGTTATCGGATGGTTTTTCAGGAAGACCACATATATTGATGAAACAAAGGAACTGGTGGTGTTCATCACTCCAAGGGTAATAATTCGTGAGTAGGATAAGGCTTCTCACCGCTGGTGAATCGCATGGAAAATCCATTGTAGGAATTGTTGAAAATTTTCCGAGGGGCGTAAAAGTATCCTATGATTTTATAATGAGAGAACTCTCTTTACGAAGAGGAGGATATGGAAGGAGCGAACGGATGAAAAAAGAAAAGGACGAAGTGGAATTCCTGTCTGGCATCAGAGGTGGAGAAACAACTGGCGCCCCTATATCCTTCATAGTGCGAAACTCAGAATGGGAAAACTGGAAGGAGTTTCTCATCCCCTTCGGGAAAGTGAAAGAGGGAAAGGAAATCACCTCTCCCCGTCCCGGCCATGCGGATTTTGCAGGTGCCATGAAATTTCTCACAAAAGACATAAGAGATGTTCTTGAAAGAGCATCAGCAAGAACCACTGTAGCAAGGGTTGTGGCTGGTGCACTGGCGAAGCTTTTTCTGTTGAACTTCGGAATTGAATGCCATTTCCATGTAGTCTCTTTAGGAAAAATTATTGCTTCCACTAAATACCCCGAAAAAATGACATACGAAGAGTTAATTAAAACACTCAGCTCAACCTTCTTCTACTGCCTTGACAAAGAGGCTGAAGAAAAAATGAAGAAAGAAGTGGATAAAGCAAGAGAAGAGGGATACTCTCTCGGAGGGGTATTTGAAGTAAGGGTGAAAAATGTTCCTCCCGGTCTCGGGAGCTTTACAGAATGGGATAGAAGAATGGATGCAAGGATTGGTATGGCTCTCATGAGCATTCCTTCTGTTAAAGGAGTTGAAATTGGAAATGCCATAATGGGAAGCAGGTTAAAAGGCTCCGAATTTCACGACCCCATATTTTTCAAGAACATCAGGAAAAAGGTGTCAAATCCCACCTCCTATTCCCAGGTAAAAAGATTTTACAGAAAAACAAATAATGCAGGAGGAATAGAAGGAGGGATTACAAATGGAGAGGATATTATTGTAAGGGGATACATGAAACCTATCCCCACCATGAGAAATCCCTTACAAAGTGTGGACCTCAATACAAAAAGACCATCTTTTGCCCATTTTGAAAGAGCTGATGTAACTGTAGTTCCTGCAGGAGCGGTTATAGGAAGTGCCTGTGTAGCCTACGAGATTTGCAATGCCTTCTTAGAAAAATTCGGCGGTGATACAATTGACGAGGTAAAAAATGCATACAAAAACTATCTCAGGGCTATTGAAAAATTTTAAAAGGAGGAGAAAGATGAAGAAAATTTTCTACCTGTTTGCAGGTCTTTTTTTTCTTTTTGGCTGTTCAGACAACCCACCTTCTACAGCGGTGATAGTGATGCCCGCTGATGTGACAGTTAAATCAAGTGCTGATGTTTCGTTTCTGATTACCGCAATAGTTAGGGACAGGGAAGATGAGGATATAAGGTATAACGATATGAAGATCCTGTTTTTGTGTATGAAATGCGAGTTTGTGAATGAAGAAAATCCCATACAGGTAGAAAAAAGGACTGACTCAATGGGAGTGGCAAAAGTATGGGTAAAGGTAAAAGTTGGGGATGAAGCGGTAGTATCTGGAACTCTTGAGAATGGCTCACGGGCTAGCACAAAATTATCAGTAAGCGCTCCATAAAAAATGCCAAAAATTCTCATAGTAGATGATGTAAAAGCATTTCTTGACCTGGAAGTCTCTTTTTTGAAAAGGGCTGAGTGCGAAATTATCTCTGCGATGGACGGACTTGAAGCCCTCAAGCAGGCAAAGAGAGAAAAACCTGACCTCATTTTTCTTGACATAGAGATGCCAAAGATGACAGGAATTGAAGTTTTAAGAATAATAAGAAATGACCCGGAATTGAAAAATACGCCCGTAGTTATAGTGACAGCTCTTGAAAACAAGGAAGAGGAAGCGCTGAAAGCAGGAGCTACTGAATTTCTGAAAAAACCTGTATATGAAAAGGACATCCTGTATATGGTGAAAAAATATGTGGGCATCCCCGAAAGGAGGGAGGAAAGAATAGCGGTTTCTCTTCCGGTAAGGGTCAAAACAGAAAAAAAGGTGATAGATGGATTTACAAGGGACCTCTCCCTTGTAGGGGCTTTCGTTATAATAAGGGAATCTATTCCTCTTGGCACCGAGGTTGAGATAGAAATGGAAATTCCTTCAGAAGTAAAAGAGACGAGAATGGAAAAAATAAAGATAACCGGAGAGGTTGTTCGGGAAGAAAAAGAAGAAATCAAGGGGCAGGTAATAAAAGGGGTAGGAATTGCATTCAAAAGGATATCCGGGCTTGGCAAGAAGATTCTCGCTGAATTCATCAAGAAAAAACTTTCCTGAGAAAAAAATCCTTTTTGTATTTGGAACGGATACAGGGGTTGGCAAAACAAAAATCTGTGAAATTCTAGTAAAGGGATTTAAAGAGCTGGGAATAAATGCTATACCCTTTAAACCAGTTGAAACAGGACATTCAAGGGCTGAAAAGACCTCTGACGCCTATAAGCTCTCGCAGGCATGCCCCCATTTATCACTTCAGGAAACATCCTACCTTCTCTTCAAAAAACCAGTAGCACCGATCCTGGCTGCTGAACTTGAGGGAAGAAAAATAAAAATGGAAGAAATTATCTCTGTGATAAAAGAGAGGACAGAAAAAGGAGAAATTCTCCTTGTAGAGGGAGCGGGAGGAATTTTTTCTCCTATTTCCCGCAGATTTGATTGGCTTGACATAGTTAAGGCATTAAGGGGTGAAGTGGTTATAGTGATTGGAAATAAATTGGGAGCAATAAATCACGCAATTCTTTCGGAAAAAGCAGTGATTCAAAGAAAGGTCAAACTTACCGGCTGGATTCTTAATAACCTTTCAAAAAAGAAAGAACTCTCCCAGAAGACAAATTTGTTTCTGCTTAAAAAATTTATGGAAAGCCCGTTTATATGCGAGGTTCCATTTCTTAAAGGAGAACCCTCTAAAACCTTTTGCAAGAAGGTAGCTGAGAAATTGATAACTTTTTTTTAAAAACTTGGTTCTCCAGAAGGTTTTGAATTTTCTTGAATTTTTCAAACCCCCATGTATAAAATTTAAAAAAGAGGTGAGAAATGGCAAAGGTTGGCATAAATGGATTTGGAAGAATTGGAAGGTGTGTAACAAGAATAATTCTAAAAGAAAAACTTGACATTGAAATAGCTGCTGTAAACGATGTAACGGATGCCAGAACACTTGCCTTCCTGTTTAAATACGATTCGGTTCATAGAACTTACGATGGAGAGGTGAAATGGGACAACACTTCAATAACGGTGGACGGAAAGAGAATAAAGGTGTTCTCAGAAAAGGACCCTGCGGGTATCCCCTGGAAAGACGAAGGAGTTGATGTGGTTCTTGAATGTTCCGGAAAGTTCACGGACAGAGAATCCGCTCTTAAACATATAAAGGGGGGAGCAAAGAAGGTAATAATTTCAGCCCCAGCAAAGGACCCCGACATTACTATATGTATGGGGGTTAACCATTCCTCTTACAATCCCTCATCCCATCATATAATCTCAAATGCCTCCTGCACAACAAATTGCCTTGCCCCTGTAGCAAAAGTGCTTCATGAAAACCTCAGGATAAAAAGAGGATTGATGACAACAGTTCATGCTTATACAAATGACCAGAGAATTCTTGACCAGCCACACAAAGACTTAAGGAGGGCGAGGGCAGCAGGAATTTCAATAATTCCCACCACAACTGGTGCTGCAAAAGCGGTAGGACTTGTTCTTCCTGAACTCAATGGAAAGCTTGATGGAATGGCATTAAGGGTTCCCACTGCGAATGTATCTGTCATAGATTTTGTATGTGAAGTAGAAAAGAAAACTACTGAAGAAGAGGTCAACAAATTGTTTGAAAACGCGCAAAATGATTCCCTGAAGGGGATTCTAAAAATCACTTACGAACCCCTTGTATCCATTGACTTTCTGGGCGATTCCCACTCATCCATCGTGGATGGACTTTCCACAAGAGTTATGGATGGAAATTTTGTGAAGGTCGTCGCCTGGTATGACAACGAATGGGGCTTTTCCCATAGAATGGTTGACCTTCTGAAAATGGTCCTGGAGAGGTTGTAATGGATACGGGAATAAAATACATAGAAGAATTTCAAGGGCTTTTGAAGAAAAAAAGAATTCTTATGAGAGTGGATTTCAATGTGCCGCTGGACGAATACAGAAACATTGTTGATGATGTGAGGATAAGGAGTGTCCTTCCAACAATAAATTTTTGCCTTGACGAGGGGGCATCTGTAATTTTGATGTCTCATATGGGAAGACCGAAGGGAAAAGTTGACCCCTCTCTTTCCCTCCTTCCTGTGGTAAAAAGGCTTGAAAGATATCTCAATAAAAAGGTAGAGTTTATTCCCTACGAAGTAATCGGGGAAGAGGTAAAGAAGAGAGCATCTTCTATGGAACCAGGCGAAGTAATGCTCCTTGACAATCTCAGATTTCATCCCGGGGAAGAAAAAAATGATGAAAGTTTCGCAAGAGAACTTGCATCGCTGGGCGAAATTTATGTTAACGATGCGTTCTCCGTTTCACACAGAGCCCATGCCTCTGTAGTAGGTGTTACTAAGTTTGTAAAAGAATGCTGTGCAGGTTTCCTCATGAAAAAAGAGCTGAACTATTTCAAACAGGCACTTGAAAATCCACAAAGACCTTTCGCAGCCCTCCTGGGTGGGGCTAAAGTTGCAGGAAAAATAGAAGCAATCAAAAACCTTTTGAAAAAAGTGGACAAATTGCTCATAGGAGGTGGCATGGCGTTCACGTTCCTCAAAGCCTGGGGTTATTCAGTGGGTGCCTCTCTCGTGGAAGAAGGGTATACTGATATTGCCCTTGAAATAATAGAAAACTCAAAAAGAAATGGGATAAAGCTTTATCTCCCTGTTGATTGTGTGATCACAAATAAATTTGATTTTCAAGCAAAAAAACTTCCCAAAGATGCTGAAGTGAAAATAGTTCCCATAAAGGAGATACCGGATGGATGGTTCGCTCTTGATATTGGACCCGCAACCATAATGCTCTTCAAGGAAGCACTTTCTGACGCCAAAACCATTATATGGAATGGTCCAATGGGAGTTTTTGAGGCGGAACCTTTCAGCAGAGGAACTTATGCAATGGTGACAGCGCTTTCGTCGAGTTATGCCCTTACAATAGTAGGTGGAGGAGACACAGATGTCGCAATTCACAAAGCTGGAGCAACCGCAAATATTTCCTACATATCCACAGGCGGAGGAGCGTTTATAGAGCTTCTTGAAGGAAAGGTTTTACCTGGCATAAAAGCCCTTCAGGAATTCAAAAGAGATTGAAAAAAAAGCCCTTCATAGTTGGAAACTGGAAGATGCATCTGGGTCCGCAGGAATCTGCTGCATTTATGGAGGTTTTCATAGAGAAATGCAAAGGACTTTATGAATTCGTTGACATCGGAGTAGCACCTCCCTTCATTTCAATCCCTGCAGTAAGAGAGGTCATAAGAAAAAAAGATATTCCCATTCACCTATGTGCCCAGAATGCTCACTGGGAAGACAGAGGTGCCTTTACGGGAGAAGTATCGCCAGCTATGCTGAGAGAAGCGGGTGTAGAATATGTCATCATAGGACATTCGGAAAGAAGAGAGTATTTTTTTGAAAGCGATGAAATAATTAACAGAAAACTGAATGCCCTGAAGAAAAACGGACTTAAAGGAATTTTGTGCGTGGGGGAGAAACTTGAAGAAAGGGAGGCGGGCAAAACAATGCAAATAATAAAGAGGCAAATTGAAAAGGGATTGGAAGGAGTAGAAGTGGAAGGGATAGTGATTGCATACGAACCTGTTTGGGCTATCGGAACAGGAAGGACCGCATCACCTGAAATTGCCCAGGAGGTTCATGAATTCATAAAAGATTTAATAAAAAGCAAGTGGGACAAAGAAATTCCTGTAATTTATGGAGGGAGTGTAAAACCTGAAAACATAAAATCTCTTATTTCAATGAAAGATATAGATGGAGCCCTTGTAGGTGGTGCAAGCATAAACCCTCACACCTTTTTTGAAATTATAAAAAATTGTCTTTAAACAAAAACAAATTCTTGAACATTCCTTCTTGAAGTGATATAATTAATAAAATTGCCCGCCTCTTCGTGTGAGGGTTGTCTCACCGGTTAACTCTCCGCCTCTACTTGCCGGGACAAACCCTGAAGCACGAGAGAGGCAGGCTCATTCAATTATTATGCAATTTTTATGCCAGAAATAACAGTAAAAAACGGATCCAAATTACTACAAAATGTTATACATTTTTCACATTGTGTCATTTTTTTGACACATATTGGTTTCAAAATTTAAAAAATGTAATAAACAGGGCAGCTAATGCTCCAAGCAGAAAGGCGAGTATGATTATATTAATTACACTTTTCAGCTTCATTCTAAATTCCTTCCCTTCTATCTCTTTCATAAATTCTTCGGGATTTCTCATAAACTCTCCTATTATTCTTGTTGGATTGGAAACCCTGTATTTGTGAAGAAACTCCTCAAGGTCGTGGATGAGTTCTTTCACATTTTCATATCTTTGAGAAGGTTTTCTTTTTAAACACTTATTAATAATCTTCACCAGTGCCCGCGGTATCTTTTTCCTGTAAAACCGCGGAGAAATGTAACTTGCTCTTAAAATTTTCTCTATTAGTTTGCCCTCTGTGTCCGCATCAAAAGCCTTCTTCCCGCAGACCATTTCGTAAAGGACTGCTCCGAAAGAAAATATATCTGAGCGAGCATCAACCTTTTCCCCTCTTACCTGTTCGGGAGACATGTATGATGGTGTTCCCATCATAACGCCGGTCCTCGTAAGACCCTTAAGGACATCGGGATTGTGTGCTATTCCAAAATCCATCACCTTAACTGTGCCGTTTGGAGTAATCATGATGTTGCCGGGCTTGAGGTCCCTGTGAACAATACCTACCTCGTGAATGTGCTGTAAGGCATTTGCTATTTTTAAAGCTATGCTTCCCGCAAGTTCATAGGAGAGGGGACCAAATTTTTTTATAATTTCGCTCAATGTTTTTCCATCAATAAATTCCATAATTATGTAACTCGCATCATCCTCGTCTATGAGGTCTATTATGTCAACAATGCTTTCGTGTGAAAGTTTAGCAAGGGCGAGAGCCTCTGAAAAAAATCTCTGAAATATCTCCGGGTTTTTTCTGTCCTTCTGAAGAACCTTTATTGCAACCTTTCTTTTTAAAGAAGGCTGATATCCTTCATATACAACCGACATCCCTCCCTTCCCAATTTCTCTTACTATTCTGTAATCCCTTTCAATTTTTTTGAATGCTTCTCCGTTCAAATCTCAAGCACCTTCCCCATCACTACTGTTATATTATCCGGACCACCCCTTGAATTTGCAAGGTCAATCAATTTTTTAGGAAGCTCCTCAATCTCTGTAGATTCTATTTCTTTTTTAATCTCTTCATCTGTCAACACTATATTTAGACCATCAGTACATAATAGAAATAAATCACCTGCCTTTATGTCATACCTGTAGACATCAACCTCCACCTCCTTCTTGAAACCAACAGACCTCGTAATGACATTTTTCATAAATCTCCTCGTTCTCTCGTCAGAAATCATTCCCGCTTTTATCTGCTCTTCAAGCCACGAATGGTCGCTTGTGAGTAGATTAAGCTTATTCTCACTATAAAGGTATGCCCTGCTGTCACCAACATGTCCAATCCATATACTTTCACCTTTTATAAAAAGCATTGTAAGGGTTGTCCCCATTCCTTTTAAAGAGGGATCCGAATTTCCTCTTTCCCACACCTTTTTGTTGGCAGAATAAAAAACTTCTTTTATAAACTTCACAGGAGGATGGGGAATTTCTTTTACACTTGAAAATTGATTCACCACTTCTTCCACAGCCATTCTGCTCGCTTCCTGCCCGCCTAAATGACCTCCCATTCCATCTGCTACAATAAAGAGCCCGAGGGATTCATCAAAAAAGTAATAATCCTCATTCAGCGGTCTCTTTTTGCCCCTGTCTGTGGCTCCTGCACCTTTTACCTTCATAGTAGTATTCCATTATATCTTCACCACACATCAATTGCAACGAAAATTGGACAAGTCCGAATGCAAATCATTATTTCATTCTACAAAATTAGAGCTGAATATTAGAAGATTTATTTTTTCAAAAACTCTTCCTCCATCACCTTCATCAGTGTTTTGAGGAGGTCTCGGGGTTCAACCTTTTTGACCTTCTTTCCCTGGATATATAAAAGGAATGAATTTTTTCCACCCACAACACCTATATCTGCGAACCTTGCCTCACCGGGACCATTCACAACACATCCCATAACTGCAACGGTAATTGGCTTCTTTATAAAAATTGTCCTCCTCTCTATCTCATCTGCAATCTTTTGAACATTTACCTGACACCTTCCACATACCGGGCACGCTATCACCTTAACCCCTTCAAACCCTCTTAAGCCTAAAGAGTTGAGGATGTGAATTCCAGCAAGAACCTCAAAAACCGGATGTGTGGGAAGGGATACCCTTATTGTATCGCCTATCCCGCTGGAAAGAAGAATCGTCAATCCCACAGCAGACCTTATTCCTCCTGAAAACGAGGTTCCTGATTCCGTAATTCCTATGTGAAGTGGTGCATCTGTCCTGGAGGAAAATAAGATGTTTGCACGGACTGTTGTCATCGGGTCAGTTGACTTTATTGAAACCTTGAAGTTTTTGAACCCCAATTTTTCTTCAAGAAACCTGCACCACTTTTCTGCACTGAAAGAAAGAGCCTCAGGAGATGGACTTCCGAATTTCTCAAGAACATCCCTCTCAAGGGAACCCGCATTCACACCTATCCTCAAAGGAATCCCTGCCTCTTCTGCTCTTTTCACTATCATCTCAACCGCCCTTTCACCGCCTATATTTCCTGGATTTATCCTCACACAATCCGCACCTGCTGATATAGAATCAATTGCAAGTTTGTAATTGAAATGGATATCCGCAACAACTGGAATTGGTGAGTTTTTCTTTATCCATTCAAAACTTCTTACAGATTTTTCATCGGGAACTGCTACCCTTATTATGTCGCATCCTGCGGAATGGCACTTTTTTATCTGCTCAAGCGTCTTTTTTTTATGGTGTGTAAAGGTCTTTGTCATCGTCTGAACAGAAACAGGAGCATCCCCTCCAACAGGCACATTTCCGACAAAAATTTTTCTCGTCTCTCTCCTCTTTATTTCCATTTTTTAAATTCCTCCTTCAATGCCTGATAACCTTTCTTCTTTGTCCCATCTGCCCTTATTAATCCCCAGAAGGGCTCAACCCTTTGAAAGCCCCTTATTTCATCCTTCTCTGATGTGATAAATGTGAAATACAAAAATCCTGTTCCTCCATTCTCAAAGGTTGAATCAATGGCATCTTTTATGTATCCTGCCTGATTTTCCTCCGAAAATCTCCTTTCCTCAGGATATGTTGGATAGCCTGTTTCAAGAAGGATCACCGGTTTTTCTGGAAAAAGCCTCACAACCATCCCCACCCTTCTTCCTACTTCTCTTCCATAGGTTGGTTCACCTATCAGATAATTTGGATAGGCGTCAAGCCCTATTATGTCGATGTATTCATACCACCTCCTTATGTCCTCCTTGAAGTGGATGTCTGTATGAAAATTGTGTGTCGTTTTTAGAGAAGGGTCTTCTTCTTTTACAGCCTTATAAAGGGATTTCATAAGGGCATCAAGAAATTTCCAATCACACCATAAAAAACCATCCCTCCATCCCCAGGCAACTGTCTCACAGGCTACATTCAGCTCGTTTTCTATCTGCCATACCTTCACAAAATTCTTAAACTTCCTGACTGCAATTCTCGCAAAAGCATAGTTGAGTTCAACATACCTCTCCATCCCGATAACATCGGGATTAATTCTCTCTTCGGCCATATCCTTCATACATCCATCCTCGGAAATAAAAGGCAATCCCCCAGTGTATCCAACTCCAATAGCAAGGATGAGCGAAATCCCCTTTTTCTTAAATGCTGTAACGGCTTTTTCTACCAGCGACCAGTCTCCATCTTCCAGCTGAGAAAATGGGTCTTTGCATGGGTCTATCTTTTCCTTAACTGCAATAATTGGGATTCCCATTCTGAACCACTCCGCTCCAATTTCCTTCAATGCATCCGTGAAGTATTCCAATTTTTCTTCCTCTGTTTCTCCTTTTACCTGGGGAGGGAACCAGGGACCTCCTCCGCTGAAACCCAGAATTTTTTCCTCACCTCCACACGAAAGAAGTGCTATGAAAGCAAGTAACAGAAGATTTTTGGGCTCCACATTCCTATGTTATCAAATTTTGCTTGAATATCAAAAGGAAGTATAATAAAAATATCCTAAAAAAGGAGGTTCCTATGAAAAAGCTGGTCTTTTTAAGTGCCTTTGTGTTTTTGTTACCTCTGTATTCCTCAGCCCAGACAAAGAAAATCGGGTATGTGGATATGCAGGCTGTTCTTTTGAAGTCAAAGGCTGGAAAGGACGCAAAGGCTCTCCTTGACAAAGAGAAGGAAGAGAAAAAATCCACCCTTGACAAAATGAAGGAGGAGATTGAGAAACTTCAGAACGATATAAACAGGCAGAGCCTTGTCCTTACAGAGGAAAAGAGGAAAAAGATGGAAGACGAGCTTGCATTAAAAAAGCAGAACTTTTTGAAGGTTCTTCAGGATTATGAGTTAGAACTACAGAAAAAGGACCAGGAGTGGACTGAAAAAATCCTTAAGGAGGTTGAAAAGGTCATCTACAAAATAGGAAAGACTGAGGGATATGACCTCATACTTGAAAAATCCGCAGTCCTCTACGCCCCTGAAGCATACGATATCACAGATAAGGTGATAAGGGAATATGACAAAACCTACACCACAAAATGAAAAAACCCTTAAGGAGATTGCTGAACTCGTTAAGGGGAAGGTAGAAGGGGACCCCGAAAAAATCATAAAGGGGGTTAATTCCCTTGAATCTGCTACCCCCGATGAAATCTCTTTCTTTTCCAATCCCAGATACCTGGAGAAAGCAAGAAATTCAAAAGCTGGCGCCATCCTTGTCAGAGAGAAAACAGGACTTGAAGGAAAAAATCTCGTCATCGTTGAAGATCCCTATCTTGCCATGTGCATTCTCATTGACGAATTCTATCCCGCAACCAGAAGGTTTGAAGGAATAAGCTCTCTTGCCTTTGTTCACCCTTCAGCCTCAATTGGTGAAGGTGTATCCATCCTGCCCTTTTCTTACATTGGAAAAAACACAAAGATAGGTGAGAATACCTTTATAGGCTCACATGTCTATATCGGAGATGAGGTAGAGATTGGAAAGGAATGTGTGATCTATCCCATGGTATCCATTTACTCCTATTGCTCTATCGGTGACAGATGTATCATTCATTCAGGAGTGGTCATTGGTTCGGATGGATTTGGATTTGCCTGGGACAAAGATAGATATAGAAAAATCAACCACATTGGAAGGGTGGTAATAGAGGAGGATGTGGAAATAGGTTCAAATACCACAATAGACCGGGCAACATTCGGGGAGACAAGAATAGGAAGGGGGACCAAGATAGATAATCTTGTCCAGATAGGTCACAATGTAAAAATTGGAAAGAACTGTGCAATTGTGGCACAGGTTGGAATTTCCGGAAGCACAGAAATAGGCGATAATGTCATAATAGGGGGGCAGACAGGCATAGTGGGGCACATAAAAATAGAAGATAATGTTAAGATAGGTGCAAAGTCAGGAGTTCACAGGGACCTCCGGAAGGGGGAAATTGTCACCGGAATCCCTGTTCTTCCTCACAGAGAATGGCTCAAGCTAAACCTAATCTTTCAGAGGCTCTTGATGAAGGACAAATGGTAAAAATTGACCCGAGAGCAATAGTTTCTCCTGAGGCAGATATAGGGGACGGCTCGGAGATAGGACCATTTGCAATTGTTGAAAAGGGGGCGGTAATTGGAAGAAATTGTAAAATAGGTGCCTATTCGTGTATATACGGAAGGGTAAAAATGGGTGACGAGAATGTGGTCTATCCCCATGCTTCAATAGGAGCTGAGCATCAGTTCCTGAGATATAAAGAACATCAGGGAGAAGTTATAATTGGAAACAGAAATGTATTCAGGGAGTTTGTAACCGTTCACCCTGGAACACCTGAAGTGGAAAATAAAACCATAATAGGAGATGATAACTACCTGATGATAGGTGTTCACATTGCCCACGATTGCAGAATAGGAAACAGGAATATACTTTCAAACCTCACCTCTCTCGCCGGATGCGTGGAGGTTGGCGATGATGTAACCTTTGGAGGGATGTGTGGAATCCATCAATGGGTGAGGATTGGCTCGTATGCAATGATAGGAGGAGGAACCATGGTTCAGATGGATGTCCCTCCCTTTTGTCTCGCAGCAGGAAACAGGGCAGAACTTCACGGAATTAATGAGATTGGATTGAAAAGAAGGGGATTCACGGGCGAGAGGATTTTGAAATTAAAAAAGGCATACAAAATTCTTTTTGTGAGCGGACTTTCTCTTGAAGAAGCCATGAAAAAGGTTGAGGAGTTAGGTGGAGAAGATATAGAACTTCTTTTGAGTTTTATAAAAAACACAGAAAGGGGAATACTCCCTCCAGCGAGGTAGCATGGAAGAAAAGGTCCTTCTGGAAAAAAGAGAAAGAATTGGATGGGTGTGGATCAATCGCCCTTCCATAAGGAATGCCATTGACAAGGAGACCGCTATAAGGATGAGAGAAGGCATCCTTTCCTTTTATGACGATAAGGATGTATCAGTCATTGCAATAGGAGGAAAAGGAGGACATTTCTCATCAGGTGCCGAACTAAAAAGGGAAGACGGTGTTGATGGAGTTAGTGGTTCACATGAAGTTAGAATAAGGAGCATCTATCAGGGAATAATCCTCGCTATAAGGGACTGCCCCAAGCCAGTCGTAGCCCTCGTTCAGGGATATGCAACGGGGTTTGGATGTGATATCGCTTTAAGTTGCGATTTAAGACTTGCGTCAAAGAGTGCAAAATTTTCAGAAATCTTTGTTTCCCTTTCCCTTGTCCCTGACGGAGGTGGTTCATATAATCTTCCAAGAATTGTAGGTCTGGGAAGGGCTCTTGAACTCATGTTCACTGGAAGATTTGTCACTGCAGATGAAGCCCTTTCAATGGGACTTGTCAATGCGGTATATGATGACGAAAATTTTTATGAATCGGCAGAGGCATACATTAAAGAAATAACAAACAAATCTACTTTCGCCCTTGAAAGGATAAAAAGGGCTGTATACTCTTCCCTTGAAGAAAGTTTCATTGAATCTCTCATAAGGGAAGCAAGGTTTCAGGAGCAATGCATCCTGAACGAAGATTTTAAGAAAAAATTGAAGGAATTTTTCGAAAAAAAGAAAAGGAGTTAGAAATGCTTAAGGGACTGATACTTTCTGGAGGAAAAGGGACAAGGCTGAGACCGATAACCTACACATCAGCTAAGCAGTTGATTCCGATTGCCAACAAACCCGTTTTATTCTACGGAATTGAGTCTCTCGTAGAATGTGGAATAAAGGAAATAGGGATTGTCGTTGGGCATACAAAAGATGAAGTAATGGAGGCAGCAGGAGATGGCTCAAGGTGGGGGGTCCGTTTTACATACATCTATCAACCAGAACCACTTGGGCTCGCTCACGCAGTTATGATATCGGAAGATTTTATAAAGGATTCTCCCTTTGTTATGTATCTTGGCGACAACCTTATACTCGGTGGGATAAAATCCCTTGTTGAGGATTTCAAAAGGAGCAATGCGAACTCTTTCATACTCCTTGCAAGGGTGAAAGACCCGAGGCAGTTCGGCGTGGCTGAATTGAAAGATGGAAGGGTGGTGAGATTAGAAGAAAAACCAAAGGAGCCGAAGAGCGACCTGGCGCTTGTGGGCGTCTACATATTTGACAAAAACATCTTTAAGGCTGTAAAGGAAATAAAACCCTCCTGGAGGAATGAACTGGAGATAACAGATGCCATTCAATGGCTTGTTTCCAACGGCTATGATGTGCGCCCCCATATAGTTAAAGGATGGTGGAAGGATACAGGAAAACTTGAAGATTTGCTTGAGGCAAACAGAATGGTTCTTGATACCTTTGATGTAGAAGTGGTAAACAAAGGAAAAATTGATACCTCATCCGATGTTCAGTTCAAAGTTTTTATTGAAGAAGAAGCAGAAATAAGGAACAGTATAATCAGGGGACCTGCAATTATTGGAAAGAGGACAAAGGTGATAAATTCATACATAGGTCCATTCACATCGGTTCATGATGATGTGGTGATTGAAAACTGTGAAATAGAACATTCCATCATCCTCAGCGGTTCCAGGATTTTAAACATCCCTGGTAGAATTACAGATAGTCTTATAGGAAAGAATGTCTCTATCTCCTCAACGGAGGAGAAATCTCCAAAAGCCCATAGATTCCTCCTCGGAGACCACAGCAGGGTAGTAATAAAGTAGTTTTTTTCACCAGAAACAGGAATATTGCGGTTCCCTTTTTGCTCCTTTTCGTTGAAAGAGAACTTGTAAATGGTAAGGTTTAAACATGTTTTTCAAAAAGGAGATTTCAAGGGATATAATCTACCTTGCGACCCCTGTTGTTATCGCGAGCCTCTCCCAGACCCTTATAAACCTCCTTGATACTGCGTTTCTCGGCAGATTGCCAGATGAAGAAGCAGTTCATTCCCTTGCTGCAGTAGGACTCGGGATAATTTTCCTGTGGGTGATAGGTGGATTTTTCAATGCAATAGGAGTTGGAACACAGGCGGTTGTTTCAAGAAGGGAAGGAGAGGGAAAAAGTGAAGAAGCTGGAAGGGCTGTATTTAATTCCCTGATTTACTCCTTTTTGAGCGGAGGTCTTATAGGACTGCTTGGATGGTTTCTCACACCCTTGATGTTTCCCCATCTTTCATCGGACCCCAATGTGATTTATGCAGGAATACCCTTTGTGAAAATTAGATTTCTTGGGCTCCTTCCCATGCTGACGATGATGTCCCTGAAAGGTTTCTTTGATGGAATAGGGATAACAAAAATTTATATGAACACAACCATAATAATGAACATATACAACGCCATTGTCGGATATCTCTTAATCCTCGGAAAGGCTGGATTCCCGAAGATGGGAACGAAAGGTGCTGGGATTGCTGCCACATCTGCCTCCTACATAGGAGCCCTTTACATGATTTCTGTAAGTTTAAGGTCCGATTATAAAAAGTATAAAATATGGTCAAGGAAAAATTTATCCCTTTCAGTTCTCAAAAACATCCTTATGGTTTCAATCCCTGCGGGAATAAGCGCATCGGTCACTACTCTTGGTTTTCTCGTATTTATATGGATTGTCGGAAGAATAGGGACAATGGAGCAGGCAATATCAAATATCCTCATTCAGTTCTCTTCCTTTATCTTCATGCCATGCATAGGAATAGGGATAGCATCCGCTACTTATATGGGACAGAACCTCGGCAAAAAGGAGCCATACCTCGCAAAAACCTATGTCCTTGAAGCAGTAAAAATAGGGGTTATGGTGGTAGGAGGGCTGGGACTGCTGGAGTTCTTCCTCTCAAAGGAGATTCTATCCCTTTTCACCTCCAATGAGGATATATGGTTTTACGGAGAAAGTGCATTCAAAATCCTCGCATTGTCCCAGTTTCTCATAGCAATAGACCTCATTCTTTCCTATTCACTCCTCGGAGCAGGCGACTCAAGATTTGTCATGACAGCTGAGATAATCTCTCACTGGCTATTCTTTCTTCCACTCGTTTATCTTCTTGGCATAAAGGCGCACATGGGGTTAAATGGAGCATGGCTTTCCGCCTCAATCTATCTTCTTTTAATCTCCGCAATTCTATCCTTCCGCTTCCTCTCAATGAAATGGGCAAAAATAAAACTCTGAATATTTTACCCTTTTGCCTCGCTCCAGTTCCTTCCTATTCCTACATCAACCTTCAAAGGAACTCTCAATGGGAAAGCATTTTCCATTTCATATTTAACTATATTTACTCCCTTCTCTACTTCATCCTCTTTAACTTCAAATAGAAGCTCATCGTGAACCTGAATGAGCATCTTCATATTAACCTCTCCACTCTTTATCCTTTTGTAGATATTGATCATGGCAAGTTTTATGAGGTCAGCTGCTGAACCCTGAACAGGGGCATTTATTGCAACCCTTTCAGCGAATCCCCTCGCTCCAGGACTTGCAGAGTTTATGTCAGGGACATGCCTCTTCCTTCCAAAAATTGTCCGAACAACCATCTCCTTCCTCGCATTTTCAAGCTGTGCCTCTATAAATTTCTTTACGCCCGTGTATTTTGCAAAATATCTCTCTATCAAATCCTTTGCCTCAGAATGGCTTATCCCGAGTTCTGTTGAAAGCCCGTGAGGTGAAATTCCGTAGATAATTCCAAAGTTTATAGTTTTGGCTGTCCTCCTCATCTCGGGCGTGACTTCTTCAGGTTTAACGCCAAATATCTCGCAGGCAGTGGCTTTATGGATGTCTTCTCCCCTTTCAAAAGCCCTGATCAGGACCTCGTCACCGGAAAGGTGAGCAAGGATTCTCAGCTCTATCTGGGAATAGTCTGCTGAAATAAAGAGGTTTCCTTTTTCTGGAACAAAGGCACTCCTTATCATCTTTCCCTCTTCTCCCTTTACAGGAATGTTCTGAAGATTTGGTTCTGATGATGAAAGCCTTCCAGTTGCTGTAACTGTCTGATTGAAAGATGTATGAACCCTTCCTGTAACAGGATTTATCTTCAAAAGGTTAAAGGTGTATGTGCTCTTGAGCTTTGAAAGCCCTCTGTATTCAAGGAGATAAACGCATATAGGATGGTGCTGTGCAAGTTTTTCAAGAACCTCCGAATCTGTAGAATAACCTGTTTTTCCCTTTTTTGTGCCTGGTAGTTTTAACTTCTTAAACAGAATTTCCCTCAACTGAACAGGAGAATCGGGGTTGAACCTCTCGCCCGCAAGTTCCCATATCTTTTCTCTAACCTCTGATATTCTTTTTGAAAGATAATCATCTATCTCTTTTATCCTCTCCTCGTCAATTTTCACGCCGGAAAGCTCCATATGAGCAAGAACCTCTATGAGTGGAATCTCTATGTTTTTGTAAAGTTCAAGCATCCCATCTTCCTCAATTAACTTTTCAAGTTTATGGGCAATTTTAAAGGCTACTACAACATCCTCGCATGAATACCTTGAAGCAGTTTTCACATCCACCATGTCAAAGGAAATCTGTCCCTTCCCCTTTCCTGTCACATCAGAGTATGAAATCATTTTGTGACCGAGGTATTCCACGGAGAGTTCATCAAGGTTGTGATGGCGTCTGTCAGGGTTCAAAAGATAGGATGCTATCATTGAATCCCCTCCTATGGGAGAAAGGTGAATTCCGTATTTCTTTAAAACCATGAAATCGTATTTCAGATTCTGTCCGTATTTTAAAACCTTTTCACTTTCAAGAACGGGTTTCATAATCCTGAGAACCTCTTCTACTGGAATCTGCCTTGGTGCACCGAGATAAGAGTGTCCAACAGGAACATAGAATGCCTTCTCACCATCCACTGTAATTGAAATCCCGACTAACCTTGCGGAGTATGGGTCAAGGGATGTTGTCTCAAGGTCAATCCCCAGTTTTCCTGCTTCTTCTGCCATTTTCACAACTTCTTCTAATTTAGAAGGTTCCAGAATAATGGAAAAATCCTCTGAGATTTCCCTTTTAGGATAGAGTTCTGCAAGAAGTTTGCTGAAGCCCAATTCCCTGAAAATTCTATCAATGACTTCAAAATTCTTCTCTTTGAGCTTTAAATCCTCAATTTCTATGTTGAGGGGAAGGTCCGTCTCAAGCTTTACCAATCCCCTGCTTATAAATGCAGAATCCCGATGAGCAAGGAGCTTTTCTACAAGCCCCTTCTTATCTATTTGTGAAAGTGACGCATATATTCCTTCAAGGCTCCCAAATTTTTTTATCAACTCCTGAGCAGTTTTTTCCCCTATTCCAGGAACACCTGGTATGTTATCAATACTATCTCCTATGAGAGCGATGAAGTCAACAATTTCCCTGGGAGATACGCCGAATTTTTCAATCACATACTCCTCATCAATCCATCTGTCCCTCATGGGGTCGTAAAGCTTTACATTCTCATCAATTATCTGGTACAAATCCTTATCTGCGCCTATCACTATCACTCCATAACCCTTACCTGAAAACTTTTTCGCTACTGTAGCAATTACATCATCTGCTTCATACCCTTCAAACCGAAGGACAGGGATTCCCAGGGCAGGGATTATCTTCTCAATATAAGGAATCTGAACACGGAGTTCATCTGGAAGAGAGGGACGAGTCGCCTTATACTCCTTATACACTTCATGCCTTCTTGTCTTACCCTTTGAATCCATCACCACCGAAAGATACTCGGGAGAAAACTCCTTCATTACCTTTAGAATCATATTTACAACTCCATAAACTGCATTCGTGGGAACTCCCCTATGGCTTGAGAGATGAGGAATTGCAAAAAAAGCCCTGAAGATGAAGGAACTTCCGTCAATGAGAAAGATTTCCTTTTTCTCTATTTTATCTTTACCCATCTTATTTCTCCTTCTGTTCCGCTTTTATTCACCGAGCTTACTCCTACCCTTTCAACATTCATTTCAATTTTACATTCAAAATCACTTCTTTCTATAGGCGCCTCGTTAATCTTTACAATTTTCCCTTTAGAATAAACATATAAATTATAACCCTTAAGTTCCTCATTTAGAACAGGCATCCATTCTGCGATTAGTCTCCCCCCTTTAATCCCCGCTCTTACTTCATCAGGAGGTGGAAGAAGAAGTTTTGTTGCCGGCGGAACTTCTTTCCACTCCGATATTTCCCCTTCTGCTTCTATCCCATTTTCATAATAAACTACTCTTAAACCGTATCTGTATTGCCCTGTGACCTCAACATTGTAATCTATAAAACCTTTACCGCTCAATGGCTTTTCGTTTATTGGAAACTCAGTCCCGTTTTTATATATGTTCACAAGACCTGGATTGTCAAAAATGAGCTCAACGCGGTTGGAAAACCTTGAAAGAGAAAAACTGGATACCTTTTCACCTGGCAATTTTTCAGGAATTTTCAATAAAATCCCTCCTTCCCCCCTATCATATCTGTTTTTTGCGGAAAGGAAGACCTCACATCCCTTATCCACCTGAAATGAGAAAGAGTATGTATTCACACCTTTTATAAATTTTATCTTTTCCTCCCTTCCACTGCACTTATCTTTAATTGAGAAATAAGAAATGTATGGGTCATCTTCCATTTGGAAAAGAATGAGAAGAGAACTCTCATGATAAATGGCTCTTTTGAGAACAGGTTTTTGAGGGAAGAGCATATCCTTTGCAACAGGTGGGGCAGACCTTCCGCAGGAGAAGAGCCTGAAAAAGATAAGGCTCAAAAGGCTGAACGATATTGCCTTAAAGGTTTTCATTATAATAAAGTTTCTAAAATTTTCCTCCTCTGAGCAACTCTTTCATCTCTCTAAGAGTTGTTGTAAAACGGGACATTCTCTGACAGATTCAAATTTTTATCAATATAAAATTTATAAATGATAAAATAAATAAAAAAGGAGGCGCGTTATGGTACAAAAAGTTGGATTTTTGATGGGGAGAATATTGCTCTCCGCAATTTTCTTGATGTCAGGATTAGGGAAGCTTACAAATTTTACAGGGACCCAACAGTATATGGCAAACTACGGAATGCCAATGACGAAATTCTTTCTTATATGTGCCATTATTTTGGAAATTGGTGGCGGATTATCAATACTACTGGGATATAGGGCAAAGTGGGGAGCTTTAGCATTAGTAATATTTTTAATCCCAGCAACTCTTATATTTCACACCAGGTTTTCGGATCAGATTTAAATGATTATGTTCATGAAAAATTTAGCTATTATGGGGGGACTTGTTTTAATCGCCACCCAGGGGGCTGGTCCTTTAAGTATAGATGCTATTAGAAAATAAACAACTTGATTTTATTGGGTAACCTAAATATAATAACCAATAAAAAAGGAGGTTTGAAATGGCTTCCAAAGAACTTAAGGAGATGTTGAACCAGGCAATAGCAAGGGAGATTCAGGTAGCAATTCAGTACATGTGGCAGCATGTCCAGTGGGCAGGAACAGAAGCATTTGCGGTGAAGGATGAGTTTAAAAAAATAGCAATCGCTGAGATGAAACATGCTGAAGCCATAGCGGAGAGGCTCTTTTATCTCGGAGAAAAACCAACAACTAAGCCTTCACCGATATTTGTTGGTGATACTCTTGATGAAATGTTGAAGCAGGATATAAAAGACGAAGAGAATGCTATTGAACTTTATAAAAAAATAATAAAGAAAGCCGAAGAAGAAGATGATTTTACAACTGCAGAACTCTTCATCCATATTTTAGCTGAGGAAGAAGACCATCACGATACATTTACAAGTCTGCTGGGAAAGTAATTTAACAATTCCTGTTTCAAAGTGAACCACCTGAGAGGGGGTTGGTCTGGTGCAGAGGAGGGAAATACATAATTGTGGGGTAAAAAAGTAAAAAATTGAAATTTAGTTGAAATTTAGTATGATTATCCATCATAATAAACAATGAAAAAAGTGGAGAGGAAAAACAACATCAGGGTATTCGTAGAGATAGGAAAGGCTCTCACCTCTGTCCTTGACCTGAAGGGAGTTTTAAACACAATTATGGAAAAAATAAGCGAGTTATTTAAGGTGAAAAACTGGTCTCTTCTCCTCCTTGATGAAGATAAGCAAGAACTCTACTTTGAGATAGCAGTGGGGATAGACCTTGAGAAGGTAAAAAATATAAGGCTTAAACTTGGAGAGGGAGTAGCAGGATGGGTTGCAAAACACAGAGTTCCCCTTGTAGTAACAGATGTGAAAAAAGACAGAAGGTGGATAAATAAGGTCGACCTCGCATCCAACTTTAAGACAAAGTCAATTGTGTGTGTACCACTTATATCTAAAGAAAAACTCCTTGGAGTAATAGAGCTCGTGAATGTGATAGATAAAAAAAAGCCATTTACAGAAGAGGACCTCATTCTCCTTCAAACCTTTGCAGATTATGCAGCCATAGCAATTGAAAATGCAAGATATCTGCAGAAAATAGAAGAATTGACAATAAAGGATGATGTCACCGGCTTATACAACTCCAGGTATCTGCATAGAATTCTTGAACAGGAGGTAGCGAGGGCTCAAAGGTATAACGAGCATTTCTCCATAATTTTTATAGACCTGGACCATTTCAAACTGGTCAACGATACATACGGGCATTTGATAGGAAGCAAGCTCCTGAAAGAAGTTGCGGATGTAATCAAAAAAACATTAAGGGAGACAGACCTTGCCACGAGATATGGAGGAGATGAATTCGTCCTAATTCTTCCTGAAACTACAAAGGAAAATGCTTATAAAGTGGCTAAGAGGCTGAGGGAAAACATCAACAATACTAACTTTATTTCCTCTGACGGGATAAATGTAAAAATAACAGCAAGCTACGGAATTGCTACATATCCTGTAGATGCAACTGACAGGCTTGAACTCCTCAAACTTGCTGACCAGGCTATGTACAGGGTGAAGGAAACAACAAGAGATGGAATAGCCCTCGCCTAATTTTTCCTGAAATAGAAGAAAAAATGTTGATTTGGTCGGGAGGGGATGGTATTTTAAATTATGCGTCCTGTTCTTTTTGTGATTGGAGGGAAAGGAATTCATACATACGGGGTAGCACTCCTCATTTCTTTTATTACCCTCCTCATCCTCTCTGCAATAAGTGCAAAGGAAGAGGGTTTTGAACCCTCTATTGTCGTTGATGCATTTTTGTGGGCATTTATTGGCGCACTTATTGGTGGAAGATTGTGGTTTGTTTTTGAAAATTTTAATACCTTCTTCTCTAAACCCGTTGAAATCCTGAAATGGTGGCGTGGCGGCTTTTCTTCATTAGGAGGCATTTTTGGTATGTTAGCAGTCTTCTTTATATACCTCAAAAAGAGGAATAAATCATTCATTTCATTTCTTGACCTCATTTCACCATACCTTGCCCTCGGCTTTACTATACAGAAGTTTTTTGGTTGCTTTATGGCAGGGTGTTGCTATGGAAAACCGACAGCTCTTCCATGGGGAGTGAGGTTCACCCATCCATTGTCCCTTGTCCCTGTTAAATACCTATCAGTTCCCCTCCATCCTGTTCAGATATATGATGGGTTGTGGAGTTTTTTAATCTTCATATATCTCATTCTATCCCGAAGCTATTACAGAAGATTAAAAGGGGCTCGGAGTGCCCTGTTCTTCATGCTCTTTTCCCTTGGTCGCTTCCTCACGGGTTTTTTCCGCGGAGACCAGAAGGTTATTTTTGGAAGACTTACCCAATCTCAGATTGAATTTCTTCTCCTCTTTCTTATATCAACCACGATTTATTATATCCTCAAAAGAAAGAAATCCTTACCTTGAACGCACTCTCACCCTGTGATAGATGATAAAGATGGTTACCGACAGGAACATTATGATG
>Ga0272449_1000915_pt1 | contig 32510 bp, 34 predicted proteins | sample YNPCB0241_FD_198679 | JGI IMG/M metagenome (GOLD analysis project Ga0272449, IMG submission 198679) | Hot spring sediment microbial communities from Yellowstone National Park, WY, United States - YNP-CB-024-1 | ecosystem: Environmental > Aquatic > Thermal springs > Hot (42-90C) > Sediment... | reverse complement strand
AAGAACCCGGTCGCTATAATGTCAAATTTGATGCAAGTGATTTACCAAGTGGTATTTACTTCTACCGTCTTGAAGCTGGCAAGTTCGTTGATGTGAAAAAGATGATTTTAGTGAAATAAATAAAGGGCAGGCCTTTGAGCCTGCCCTAAAATAAAAATAAAAAGGAGGTGACTTACAATGTTGTTTAAAATTTTTGAATATGTTGTTTTTAAAATCCACAATATTCCATTTAAGCTGTTGGACTTGTTGATTTTAGTAATCACAGTGATGGTTATTTCATACTTTATGAGTGAAATGTTTAAAAACCCCAACTAAAATTTTTGCGCCGCCGTTGTGCGGCGCTTTTTTCGTTTTATTTATTATCTACCTCTTGACAAAAATAAAATTTGCTTTTAAAATATAATTGTAATAACTGAATCTAAAAATTAAAAACTAATTAGGAGGTTAGCCATGATTGCTGTAGTCGTTTTATTTATATGGATTTTTTTCTCTCCTTTATGCTCACAAACAATTTCTGGGGTGATAATTATTCCCAGAACACCAGATAATATTGTTTTTTTCCTGGAAACTTTTTCTTTTAGAGATGGTATTTTCATTGGAGTTGGTAAATCTGTCAGTAAATCCATTCTTTCTAGTTGGCCGGACGAAGAAAAGTGTTTTGTTGTTGTTAATATAAAAATTCCTCCTGAAACAAAAATTGAAAATAATTTAAAATTTGAGTTTAAAGCTACTGCGAGGTTGTTTAAAAAGGATGATAATGGGGTGTATTTTCAATTTAATGGTAAAGCAGTTTCTCAAAAATTATTTTCTACTATATCTATAGAAGGGTTTTTAGTGCTTACAAGAAATCCAGAAGGGGATCTATTTAACCCCTTCCCTACACAGTTTAAAATAGAATCTTTTGTTTTTTTTAAATAAAAATTTCGGCGCCGCATTTGCGGCGCTTTTTTCGTTTTATTTAAGTTTATTACCCTCTCTGAAAAATAAATTTAATAATTTAATTTTTTAATGAAATCTTTTGGTGTTAATATTATTAATCCATATTGATTTGCGTAATCAATTACTTCTTGTTTTAAAAATTCTTTATCTAAGGTAAGAAGAAAATCTGCTTTTGTTTTTATTGCAGATGCTAAAACAGGGGCATCATCTTCTTCAATTAAATTTTTGAATTGTTTCAATTCTTTTTTACTAGGATTTTTAACTACTAAAATTTCTCCAAGAGTCAAAATTTCAAAAAGTTTTAGTAATAAATTAGGAAATTTTCTCTCTATGACATCTAAAAGTTCTTTTAAAATAAATTCTGAAATAACTAATTGATATCCATTATCTTTAAAATTTTTTATAAATTTTCTTTCGAGATTCTTTAAGCTCTTTTCTTACTTGTTGCCATATCTTTTCATCTATATTCCAATCTATTTTAGGTTTTAATAATAGTTTCAAGGCTTTTAACTCCTTTTCCAATTTATTTATTTTTTCTAATGTTCTACTCATTTAATTTTATTATACCATAAAATTCTGGAATTTTTCGCGCCTTTTATTTAAGTTTATAATATTTTAAAATGAAAATTTTGGAGGTTAGAAATCTTACTGTAAAATTTAATGATTTTGTTGCTGTTAAAAATGTTAGTTTTGATTTGTATCAAGGAGATGTTTTAGGAATTGTTGGGGAGTCTGGTTCTGGTAAAACAACTATAGCAAGAGCTATTTTAAAAATATTAGAACCTAATGCTAAAGTTGAAGGGAATATTTTATGGAAAGGAATTGATTTATTTAAAATTAAAGAAAGTGAAATGACAAAAATAAGAGGATCCCAAATTGCTATGATTTTTCAAAATCCACAACTTGCACTAAATCCATCTTTTACAATTGGAGAACAGATGATCTCTCTTTTAAAACTTCATAAAAATATTAAAAATAAAGATGCATTAGAAACGGCAAAAAATTTTTTAAAAATTGTAAGAGCTGAAAGTTTGATTCCAAAATTAAATTATTATCCGAATCAAATTTCAATGGGAGAGGCGCAAAGAGTTATGATTGCTATGGCTTTAATGTGCGAGCCCGAGCTTTTAATTTGCGATGAACCAACTTCGTCTTTAGATGTAACCTTGCAAGCCGAGATATTGCAGCTTATTTCAGATCTTCAAAATAAATTAAAATTTTCAATAATTTTTATATCACACGATCTTGCTATAATTTCAAAAATTTCATCAAGAGTTCTTGTAATGTTTAAAGGAGAAATTATAGAAGAAGGATCAACAGAAAAAATATTTAAAAACCCAGAGAATGAATATACTCAAAAATTATTAAAATCAGCAATGTTTTTAAATTTGAAATTAAATCTTGACTAATCTTTGTGATATAATATTTTAATTAATTTTTAAAAATTATGGAAAAAAGAAAAAACATATTTATTTTAATAGGAATTATTATTTTATTAATTTTAGCCTATTTAATTTATCCATATATAGGGAAAAAAGAAAAGGTAGAGGAAAAAATTCTTTATGAGGCTATATATTCTCAGCCACAGAGCTTTGATCCTAGGGATTCTGTTGATGCAGAAACTTATGGGATAATGTATACAATTTATAATACTCTTGTTGAAATTGACGACTCTTTAAAAGTTCAACCAGCTATTGCTTATAAATGGGAAACAAAAGATTTTAAAGAATGGAAATTTTATATTAGGGATGATGTTTATTTTAAACCTGATTCATGTTTTGGAGAAAATAAGACAAAGAAGCTTACAGCTTATGATGTTGAATTTTCTTTAAATAGAGCTTTGCAACCAGGGGGCACAGGAGCTTTTATGCTAACTGATATTGTAGAAGGCGCGCAAGAAGTTAATGATGGTAAAGCTCAAAAAGCATCTGGTATTAAAGTATTAGATGATCATACACTTTTAATTACTCTTAAAAAACCATATAGAAAACTTTTAGAACGTTTAGCGATGCCTTTCTTTTTTATTGTGAGCAAAGATGCAGTTGAATGTTATAAAGACAAATATTCTTTAAATCCTGTTGGAACAGGAGCTTATATGATAGAAAAAATAGATCCTGGTAATGCTATTTATTTAAAGAAAAATCCTTATTTTTGGAAAAAAGATAAAAAAGGGGAAAAGCTTCCTTATCTTGATGGAATAGTTTTTAGGATAATTAAAAATCCTCAACTTGCAATTAATGAATTTATTGCTGGGAAATTAAGCGCAGTTGAAATTCAACCTGTCCAATCTAATTTAGTTTTTAATGATAAAGGTGAGCTTAAAGATGAATTTAAAAAATTCAAAATAGCAGAAAATGTAGCTCTTGATGTTCATTATTTTGCTTTTAAAATGGACGAAGAACCCTTTAAAAATAATAAAATTTTAAGACAAGCAATTAATTACGCAATAGACAAAGATGCTATAGTTAATAATATTTTAAATAGGTTTGCTGTTCCTGCAGTTGGAGTTTTACCACCATCTGTTTATTCTGAAGTTAAAAGAGGACCTGTCTATAAATTTAATTTAGAACTTGCTAAAAAGATGATTAAAGAAGCAAATATTGATACAAGTAAAATTCCTCCTATAACTTTATATATTGATAATAAACCAACTACAGAGGCTGTAGCTCAATTTGTTCAATCTAGTCTTAATGAAATTGGAATTAGAGTAAATCTTAAAAAAATGGATTTTTCAACTCTTTTAGGAGAAGTAATTCAAGGTAATTCTAAATTCTACTATATGTATTGGGAAGGAACAGATCCAAATCCAGAAATTTTTATGGTTCAATTTAAATCTGATTTACTTCCTGAAAAAGGAGGTTATAACTTTGGAAGGTATAGTAATTCAAAGGCTGATGAACTTTATGATAAAGCAGTTTCTTCTTTAGATGAGGATGAAGCTAAAAATTATTGGTTAGAACTTGAATCGCTTTTAGTAGACGATGCTCCATGGGTATTTTTGTATCATACAAAAAGAATAAGACTGCTTCAGCCAAATATAAAAAATTATGATAACAATCCAATGCAAATAAGAAGATACTACGCCACAAAAATTGAATAATGTAAATGTTAAAATTTATAACTAAAAATATATTAATTTCACTTATAAACATTTTAGTTTTAATTTCTATTACATTTTTGCTTTTTGATATTCTTCCATCAGATCCTATTAAAGTTCGTTTGGGATTTAGATATAATGAAAAAGATGCTAAAGTTTTAAGAGAAAAATATCAACTTGACAAGCCATTATTTTATCGTTTTTTAGTATATATTTATAATATTTTCTCTGGTGATTTTGGAAAGTCAATTATACTTGGTTATGATGTTTTAGATCTTATAAAAATTAAAGCACCAAAATCATTAAAACTTATTTTAATTTCTTTTATTTTTTCTCTCCCATTTGTTCCATTAGGTTTTATTTTAGGTTATTTTAATAAAGGAATAGCAATAGAGAGATTTTTATTTTTTGTTGCTATAATTCCTGTATTTATAATAGCATCTTTAATCATTTTCATTTCAATAATTTTTTTTAAAGTTTCTTTAACTTCAGAAAAATTAAATTTTATAGATTACGTTATTCCTTCTTTAGTGCTTTCTATTTTCCCTTCATTTATAATTTTTAAAACAATTAGAGAAAATACTCAAAAAATTTCAAATAAACTCTTTATAACTGCACATAAAGCTTTTGGTTTTTCAGAAAAAGACATTATTTTGAAATTTATACCTAAAAATATTAGTACTCCTGCAATATCTTTAATTAGTAATCTTTCTCTTTATTATTTATCAACAATTTATGTTGTTGAGTTTGCATTTGGAATTAATGGAATTGGGGAGCTTGCAGTTTCTTCTGCCCTTAATTATGATTTTCCTGTAGTTATTGGGGTAGCAATTTTAGTTTCAATAATTTACAATTTAATAAATATTTTAACAAAAGTTTTAATAGCAATTACAAATAAAGCATATATTTATGAAATTTCTAAGTTATAAAATATTATTTTTAATTTTAGTTCTTTCAATATTAGGTAGTTTAATTTTAAAAGAAAATTCAAAAAAGATTAATCTTGATTTAAAATTTAAGGGGCCTTCGTTTGAACATCCTTTAGGGACAGACGAGCTTGGCAGAGATATATTTTTAAGAACTATAACTGCTTTAGGTAATTCTTCTTTAATTGTTTTAATTGCATCTTTTATTTCTATATTTTTTGGTATATTGATTGGTGGTATTACTGGAATTAGTGAAAATAAAAAAATAAAATATATTTTTGAAAATACTTTTAATTTACTTTGGGCATTACCTGGTATTCCATTTTTTGTGGCTATTTTAACTTATTTTCCAAGGAATATTTTTTCTGTAGCTATAGCTATTTCAACATTAGCTTGGATAGTGCCAGCTAGGACGCTGAGATTTATTATTGAATCAGAAAAAAGAAAATTATATGTTTTAGCTTTAAAGAGTTTTGGATATTCTAAATTAGATTTAATAAAATTTATTATTTACAATATAAAGGAACCAGTTATTTTATCAATTCTTTTTACTTTTATTGATATTTTAGTTACAGAATTAAGTTTGTCATTTCTTGGTCTTAGCATTCAACCACCAGAGCCGTCGTTGGGTTCAATGATTTATAATTCAATTAATTATTTAAATAAATCAATATTTTTATTTATAGCACCATTTGGAGCTTTAATTTTTTTGTTGATTTCATTATTTTCAATTATTAACGAAATACAAAAATCAAAATATAATATTTTTCAAGAATTTATGTTATAATTTTTCTATGGATGAGGTAGAGAATTTTAAAAAAGAAATTGAAAAGATTAAAAATGATTTTAAAAATGAACTTTTAAAGATAAATGTATCAAGGCTTGGACCCTCGATGTTAGAAAATTATATTATTAATATAGGTGGAAAACAATATTATTTAAAGCAACTTGCAAATGTTTCTTTTTTGGGCGAGGGTGTTTTAAAGGTAGAGCCCTATACATTAGAATATTTGCCAATGATAGAAGCTTCTCTTTCAAAAGCTAATTTGAATTTTACTGTTAGAAAAGAAAAAGATCATTTACATGTAAGACTATCGCCGCTTACAGAAGAGAGCAAAAAAAATTTTCTAAAAATTATAAATGAAAAGAAAGAGAAAGTTAAAATTGAATCGAGAAAAGTAAGGGATGAATTTATAAATAAAATTAAAAGACAAAAAGAAGAAAAGAAAATAAGCGAAGATATGTTCTTTAAGTCTAAGAAAAAAATAGATGAGATTATAGAAAGTTTTAATAAAGAAATAGAGGAGATCTATAAAAATAAGGAAAAAGAGATATTAATGTAAAAAAAGTCAAAAGTTAAAAATCAAAAGGCAAAAGTGTAAAAAAGGCAAAAGTGAAAAATCAAAATGCAAAAGCGAAAATCATTTTGTTTTTATGCTATAATAAGGCATATGAGTAAAAAATTAAATTCAATTTTAAAAAGGATAAATGAAATTGAAAAAAATATTCAAGAAATGAAAATTGATTTATTGTTTAATTTTTCTAAGAAAGAAAAGCTAAATATTTATCAGTTAAAAGATATATTAAACGAGGTTAAAAAAATAAGAAAAGAACTTTGGAATGAAAAATACTCAAAAAATATATAAAGTTTTTCTTGACACTTCTGTTTTACTTTCTGGATTAAATTCTTCTTTTGGCGCCTCAGCTTTTATTATTTCTTTGATAATTTTTAGATTTCTTTAAAAAACATACACCTAGTTGAGTTTGTGTAAGTTATAGAGAAAGATGTAAACTAATAAGAATTTGAAACGAACTAATGTTAATATTAATTTTATGTTATACTTTTATATCTAATTAAAAATTTATATTAAAATTAGGGGAGTATTTTTTGGCGCATTATTTTTGCAACATCTATGATTTTATTAATTATTATATTTATTGCAATATTAATTTTGGTTCATGAGTTTGGGCATTTTTTATTGGCTAAAAATTTTAAAGTAAAAGTTGAAGAGTTTGGTATAGGATTTCCTCCAAGGATATTTAAATTTAAAAAAAATGAAACTATTTATTCTTTTAATTTAATTCCGCTTGGTGGTTTTGTAAGGCTTTATGGCGAAAATGAAAAAACTGGTAGCTTAGATAGCTTTTCTGATCAACCACCAAAAAATAGACTTTTTATTGTTTTAGCTGGAATTGTTTTTAATATTTTTTTAGCTTATTTTATTTTTAGTTTTATTTCTTTAACTGGCTTTATTAAACCTATATTTGATAATTCTCCAGGGAATTTAATGATTTTTGACGTTGCTTCATCTTCTCCAGCCAAGATTGCTGGTCTTGAAAAAGGAGATTTTATTTTAGGTTTTTCTAATTTTAAAGAATTTAAAAATTTTATAAATGAAAATTTAGGAAAAGAAATTGAACTTAAAATTAAAAGAAAAAATGATATTTTTACTGTTAAGTTAGTTCCAAGAATAGATTTTCCTAAAAATGAGGGTGCTATAGGGGTTAGCATTTTTACTGTTGATTATATTAAAGAAAAATTTCCTTTAAATTTTGTTTATGGAGCAAGACTAACTTTTGATTATTTGTCTCAAATGTTCTCTAAAATTTATGAGATTTTGAAAAATTTAATTACAGTTAAAAAAGTTCCTCAAGATGTAGTTGGTCCTGTTGGAATATTTAAAATACTTTTAAACTTAAAAGATTTTGGAATAAAATATTTAATATTTGTTTTTGGAGTTTTATCTTTAAATTTAGCTGTAATTAATATTTTGCCTTTTCCTGCCCTAGATGGTGGGAGGTTGATTTTTATTTTGTTTGAGATGTTAAGCGGCAAAGAGGTAAATAAAAATGTAGAATCTATTTTTCATTTAATTGGTTTTGTGATCTTAATTTTAATTGCAATTTTAGTTACAATAAGAGATGTTAGAATTTTTATTTTATAATATTTTAAAATGTTACAATTAAAGTTATTTTATAAAATTTTGAATAAAGGAGAGTTGAATGAGTTTTTATATTTAGAGAAGCATTGCGAACTTTCGCCCCTGCAATCACCTTTAAAAGAAAAATTAAAAATTTTATAATATTTTAAAATGTTACAATCAAAGTTATTTTATAAAATTTTGAATAGGAAAGAGTTGAATAATTTTTTATATTTAGAGCAGAAACGCGCACCTCTAACATCACAACCAACATTAAAAGAAAAATTTAAAAGAAAAATTAAAAATTTTATAATATTTTAAAATGTTACAATCAAAATTATTTTATTTTGCAAAAAAAGATTTTCCAAAAGATGAAGAGTCTTTAAATGCAAAATATTTAATCAGGGCTGGTTTTGTAGAAAAACTCTCTGCTGGGGTTTATCATTTTTTGCCTCTTGGACTTAGGGTTTTAAATAAACTTATTAATTTAGTAAGAAAAGAAATGAATCTTTTAGGGGCGCAGGAAGTTTTACTTCCAGCATTACACCCTAAAGAAAATTGGTTAATTACTCAAAGATGGGAAAAATTTGATGCACTTTTTAAAATTAAAAGCAGAACAGAAAATGAATATGCTCTTGGCCCAACTCATGAAGAAGTAATTTTTCCATTATTAAAAAAAGGAATACAATCCTATAAAGATTTACCTATAGCTTTATTTCAAATTCAGACAAAATTTAGGGATGAACTAAGAGCAAAAGCAGGACTTTTACGTTGTAGAGAATTTATAATGAAAGATCTTTATAGTTTTCATAAAGATTCAAAAGATGTTGAAAAATATAAAGAAAAAGTTGATAAAGCTTATCTTAAAATATTTAAATTATTAAATTTGCCAGTTTATAAAACATTAGCTAGTGGAGGAACTTTTAGTGATTTTTCTACGGAATTTCAAGTACCGACAGAAAATGGAGAAGATGAAATTTTTATTTGTGAAAATTGTAATATTGCGTGGAATAGAGAAATTTTTAATGAAATAAAATGTAAAAATTGCAAAAAAGAAGTTTTTAAAACAAAAGCAATTGAAGTTGGTAATACTTTTAATCTTGGCACCGGTTTTTCTGAAAAGTTTCAATTAAAATATAAAGATAAAAACGGAAAAGAAAATTTTGTTTTTGCTGGCTGCTATGGTTTAGGAATTACAAGATTGATTGGGGCTGTTGTTGAGGTTTTTCATGATGAAAATGGAATTATTTGGCCTAAAATTATTTCTCCTTATTCAATACACTTTTTAATATTAAAAGAAAAAATAAAATTAAAAGATTATGAAAAAATATTTGAAATTTTTGAAAAGTTTAATTTAGATTTTTTGATTGATGATAGAAAAGTAAGTTTTGGACAAAAATTAGTAGAAAGTGATCTTTTAGGAATTAGTTTGAGGATTATTACAAGCGACAAATTAAAAGATAAATTTGAAGTTAAATTAAGAGATAAAAAAGATGTTAAAATTTTAAATAGGAACCAATTAGTTAATTTTTTAAAAGATTATGTTTCTAAAGTCACTTTTTCCAAAACTTAAAATAGGAGTTGATCTTGGGACCTCAAATACATTAGTTTATATTGCTGGAAAGGGAATAAAATTAATAGAACCATCTGTTATTGCTTTACGGAAAGATACACAAGAAATTATTGCTTTTGGTAAAGAAGCAAAAAAAATGATAGGAAGAACCCCACCGAATATTGTTGCAATAAAGCCTCTTATAAATGGAGTTGTTTCTGATTTTGAGGCTACTATGTGGGTTTTTAAATTAATAATTGAAAGATTTGCCAATACATTTAAAAATATAATTATGGTTGTTGCAATCCCCCCAGAAATAACTGAAGTTCAGAAAAAAGCAGTTATAGATGCTGCAAAAAATGCTGGTGCAGATAAAGTTTATCTTATTGTTCAAAATTTAGCTGCTGCAATTGGTTCTAATTTAAACATAGAAGAAGCAAAGGGTATTTTTCTTGTTGATATTGGTGGTGGTACAACAGATATTGGTGTTATTTCTTTAGGCGGACTTGTTATTTCAAAAACTTTAAAAATTGCAGGAGATAGATTTGATCAAGATATAGTAAATTATGTAAGGGATGAATTAAAATTAGTTATTTCTAATGAAATGGCAGAAGAGGCTAAAATTTCAATTTTCTCGATAACTAATGAGACAAATGAGAAAAATTTTATTTTAAAAGGAAGAGATGTAATAACTGGACTTCCAAAACAAGTTTATATTACTCCTACACAAATAAAACAAGCGCTGCAAGAATCTATAGAAATTATTGTAAATAATATTAAGGATATAATTGAAACATCACCCCCAGAGATAGTTAGTGATATATTAAATCAAGGAATATATCTTTCTGGTGGTGGCTCTTTAATTAAAAATTTAGCGTCAGAAATTGAAAAAGAAACAGGTCTTAGAACTACTTTAGTTGAGAATCCTTTAACAGCAACTATTGATGGAATTGGTAAAGTTTTAGAGAATTTTGATTATTATAAAAAATATTTAGAAGTTTTATGATAAAGATATTAAAAGGAAAAATACAACCAAAATCAAAAATTATTCTAAGAGAAGCTTTAATTTTTATTTTAGTAAATCTTTTTATATTTTTTATTTTCAATTCAAATATAACTATAGCGTCAAATTTTGTTGAAAATAATAAGAACAATTTTAAAAATTTTTTTTCAATCTTAGATTATTTTAAAGTTTATTTTCTAAATTTTAAAAAAGAAACAAAAGAAAATATTGAAGAAAAAGTTTTAGACTTTATTTTAAAATTTGAAAATCAGAAAAAAGAAATTGAAAAATCTCTAAAAAATAAAAATAACTTTGAAATAGTAGAGATAAGTTGGATTAATAATAAAGGTCAAATTTTTATAAAAGATAATTTAAAAGCAGGAGTTTTAATGACACCAGATTTTGTTTTGGTTGGAAAAGTTTTTAATTTTGATAATTCATCTAAAATAACTTCCATTTTAGAGACAAATTTTGAATTTAATATTGCTAAAGAGGATGGTGAGTTTATTGGTTTGGCAAAGACTGTTGGTTTAGGGCTTTTAGAAACAACAGTTGAATTAGATAAAAACATAAAAGAAGATGATTTAATTTTTACTAGTGGAAAAGATGGAATTTTTAAGCCAGGAATTATTGTTGGGAAAGTTGTAAAAGTTAAAGAAGGTCCTGTTAATAAAAAAGTTCTTATAAAAACATTTTTTGAGCCATCAAAAACACACTATTTAGTTTTATTTTATGATTAACTTTTTAGCGCCTATTTTATTTCAAATTCTATTTTATAAATTTTTTTGGTTTTTTATTTTTTTTACATTTTTTTATTTTAAAGAAAACTTTAGGGTTTTTTATTTTGTTTTTTTGCCCGGAATTTTATTTGATATTTTAGAAAAAAACCCAATTGGTTTAACAAATATTTTAATAAGTATTTTTGCTATTTTAATTGTAATTTTAGATAAGTATTTTAATATTCCAAGATTTTTAAAGTTTTTAATTTTTACTCTATTTTTTTTGCCTTTTTTGATTTTTGTAAATTACTTTTTGATTTCAAAATTATATTTTTTTAATTTAGTTTTAATTTTTATTTTAAATTTTCCATTTTTGATTTTAGCTTATATATTTTCATATGAGAGATAAAGAAATAAAAGAAATAGAGAATTTTTTGGATGAAAATTTTGGTTTTAAATTAAGATTAGAGACAAAGGCTAAAAGTTTTTCATTTATTAATATTTTGTTTTTTATAGTTATTTTTATTTTATTAATTTATGGAGCAAAACTTACGATTTTAGATTTCCAAAAAAATAGAAAAATTAGCGAATCGCATTATTATTACACAATACCATTTTTTCCTCAAAGAGGGAGCATAATTAGCTCTGATAATTATACCTTGTCAGATAATAAAATTGGTTTTGATCTTATAATTGATCTTGTAATTTTAAGAAGTGATGAGAAGATTTTTAAAGAAACCATTAAGTTTTTAGAAGATATAGATATTTTAAAAGAAGATGGAGAAATAACAAAAGAATATTTAGAAAAAGAAATGAAAAAGCAAAGTCAAATTATTTTAAGGAATATAGGTGAAGATAAGGCAATTTTAGTAAAAAATAGAAATTTACCAACTTTAATAGTTATAGAAAGTTATACCCGTAATTACTCTTATCCATATTTTTCTCATGTTATTGGAACTTTAAGTATTAATAAAATTAATGGCGCTTCTGGTTTAGAGAAAATTTATGATAATTTTCTTTTAGGTGATTTTGGTTTTAAAAAATATTTAAGAGATGCAAGAGGAAAAATTTTAAAAGAACTTGAAGAGAAAAAACCAAAGCCAGGCTATCATTTAATAACTACTTTGAATTTTAAATTGCAAAAAATCATTTATGAAGAGTTTGAAAATTTTTCTAAAGAAAAAGATATAAATAAAGGAGCAATTATTTTTATGGATAATGATGGAAAAATTTTAGCACTTTCAAGTTTTCCAGCATTTGATAATAATCTTTTTTCTAAATTTTTGTCAAAGAAAGAAGATAAGGAAAAATTAAAAAATATTTTACAAAGTAAAGATTCGCCATTATTTAATAGGGCAACAATGGGTATTTATATGCCAGGATCTACTATAAAACCACTTCTTGCAACTGCGGCACTTGAACTTGGAAAAATAAAACCTGAAGATAAAATTCTTTCTACAGGTAAAATTTCTTTTAAAAGTCCTTATAGTGATAAAATTTATGTTTTTAAAGATTGGAAAGAGGGTGGCCATGGATGGGTAAATATGCAAGATGCAATTAGAGAGTCTGTTAATACATATTTTTATATTTTAGGGGAAAGACTTGGTTTTGAAAATATTTTAATTTTTTTTAAAAAAGTTCTTTTTGATAAAATTTCAGGGATTGATTTAGAAGAAAAAGCTGGATATTTGCCAGAAAAAGTTGAATTTTTAGGAGATGTTCTGAATCTTTCAATAGGTCAAGGTAAAATTGGGATAACTCCATTAAGATTAATTTTAATGATGCAGGCTTTAGCTTTAAATAAAATTGTAAAACCATTTATTGTTGAAAAGATAATTGATGAGGATGGAAATGTTATTTTAGAAAGAAAACCAGAAATTGTTTTAGAGAATATTTTTAAAGAAGAAAATCTTGAAATTGTTAAAAAAGGGATGGAAATGGTTGTTAAAGATGGTTTTGGTAGGCCTCTTGAAAAATTTCATGTTGCTGGAAAAACTGGTACTCCACAAGCAGGAGAAAGCATTAATGGTGTTTTTGTAGGATATTTTCCAAGAGAAAATCCAAAATATTTTTTTGTTGTTTTTTTAGAAAATTCTAAAAATTGGTCACTTTCTGCAATAGAATTATCTTCAAAAATTTTAGATAGAGCATTTAAAGAAGGAGTATTTAAGTAAAATAAAAACCCTCCACAGATGTGGAGGGATAAAAATACTACATCAATCCATGAATCATCTCCTCACCGAAAATTTTATCCCCCTTTTTTATGAAAATTCCGAAGAAATATGTTCCTGTGATTATCAAATCATTCTTATAATCGTAATATACAGCCATAAAATTGCTAAGCCTACTTACTTCTCTATATATAACAACTTCTAAAGAGTTGACATCTACCTCAATTAACTCATCTCCACATAATATTAATTTATTATGGGGGGTCGATGTGATAGCGTTTATGTGCTTAATTTCTCCTATATCAAAAACCTCTACTCTATCTTCTTTATTAAATCTTATTAGACGGGGGGGAGTATCTTCTGTAGAGAACCATACGCCATTTGGCGTAAAGGAGCTACTTGTTATATTCCATTTTTCTTCGTAAACTACTAATATATTTATTCCCCCTATAACCCTACAAATTCCCTTATCTGTTCCTATCCACACTTCATCTTTATAAGGATGGCACACAATGGTTTTCACTCTTCCACTTGGTAGTTTTGAATGGATTGTTAAATTTGTTTCAAGTTTTAACTCGTCGTCAATAAAATAACCAATCGAAATTCCGTTTTCTGTTCCTATCCAAATTCTATTTTTACTATCTTTACATAAAACTGTTATGTGCTTATTGATTGGATAATAGAATTTATGTTTTTTGGTTAATAAATTCATTAAGATCAAGCCATCCTTCGTTCCGATCAAAACTTTGTTATCAATTTCCAATAGAGAAGTTACATTAACTTTATCTTTGAATTTTAGTAGAATCTCCCCCAAATTAATAGACGTTGCTCCCAAAATTCTTTCATGTCTTACGTGTTTTAGTTGGATTTTATCTTGTTTTACGTTGATGAAATAAGAATTCATAATTTCATCGTAGATCGTATCTATGAATCCATTTTCTGCATCAATATTCAGTGAAAAAATTCCAATATCTGTACCAGCTAGAAGTTTTTCGCCAACCCTCTTGATAATGTTTATCTTTGGAACTATAATAGAAAAAGAATAACTCCCAACTCCCCTTCTAATTAAAAGCATAATTTTCACCTCCTTTATTTTTTTATTATTTGCATTTTAGTTGAGTAATATAATTATATCATAATCTAAATTATGAAAGACATTAAAAATTAGTAGAATTAGTATAAATTTATACTTTTCACCCACCTCTAATTTATGGAAAATATCTATAAATATCTTTTCTATGTTTCACTCTTATGAAGATTAATTTATTTTTTTCTTTTTTAAAGCCTATTCTGTAAAAATCTTCAGATAGTTTTTAAAATCTTTTATAAATGTTGGTTTAAAAAATATTTCCATCAACAAATAAACTTTTTTGCTTTCTTTAGGGGGATGTTTTTTTCTTTTTCAGCCAATTTCATTAAATAACCAAAATATCTATCCTCAATCAAATCTATTAACTCATCTAAAATAGATGCTTTCACTTTTAATTCTTCAATTTCCAATTTATGTTTTTTTTCAATAACTCTACTCATCAAAATAATTATACCATGAAATTCATAGACAAATAATTTATAAATTTTATATTTCTTACCTCTCACTTCTCACCTCCCACTACCCACCTCTAATTTTTGGACAAAATTAATATTTTATAATTAAATTATGAAAGACATTAAGGATATTTCTAATGAGGAAATTTGTAAAATTTTAAGAGAGCTTTCTATTTTTTATGAAATAAAAGATATTGAATTTAAATCAAGGGCTATAGATAAGGCACTGCACAATATTGAGGCATTAGATAAAAATTTAAAAGATATTTATTTAGAAAAAGGAATTGATGGGCTAAAAGAAATACCTGGAATTGGGCAAGGAATTGCAGAAAGAATTGAAGAGATTTTAAAAACAGGAACTCTTTTAGAATACGAAAAATATAAAAAAGAAATACCAATTGATATAGAAAATCTTATTAAAATAGAAGGTGTGGGACCTAAAACAATAGCAGCTCTTTGGCAAAGATTAAAAATAAAAAATGTTGACGAACTAGAAAAAGCTGCAAAAGAACATAAAATTTGTAAACTTGAAAGATTTGGAGAAAAAAGTGAGCAAAAAATTTTAAAAGGTATAGAATTTTATAAGTCGAGCGGTCAAAGATTTTTGCTTGGATTTATTGAGCCAACAGTTTTAGAAATAAAAGAATATCTTCAAGGGTTTAAGGAAGTTAAAAAAATAGAAATAGCTGGATCTTTTAGAAGAAGAAAAGAGACAATTGGAGATGTTGATATTTTAGTTGTATCTAATGAGCCAGAAAAAGTTGTAGAAAAATTTTTAAAAATGAAAAATATAGCTTATGTTTATGCAAAAGGTGATACAAAATGTTCTATAAAACTTGAAAATGGCCTGGATGTTGATCTTAGAATTGTTGAAGAAAAATCTTTTGGTGCTGCATTGATGTATTTTACAGGATCGAAAGAGCATAATATTGAATTAAGACAAATTGCAATTAAAAAAGGCTATAAATTAAATGAATATGGATTATTTAAAGATGAAAAATTTATTGCAGGAAAGACAGAAGAAGAGGTTTATGCAAAATTAGGACTTGAATGGATACCACCAGAGTTAAGAGAGGCTAAGGGAGAAATTGTTGCTGCTCAAAAAGGTGGGCTTCCAAAATTAATAGATTATGATGATCTTAAAGGAGATTTGCAGGTTCAAACAAATTGGACAGATGGATCAAATTCTATTGAAGAAATGGTAAAAGCAGCTATCGAGATGAATTTAGAATATATTGCAATTACTGATCATACAAAATCTTTAGCTATGACAGGAGGATTAGATGAGAAAGAAATTTTAAAACAAATTGAAGAAATTAAAAAATTAAATGAAAAATATAAAGGAAAGATTAAAATTCTAACTGGAGCTGAAGTTAATATTTTACCAGATGGATCTTTAGATATTAAAGATGAAATTTTAGAAAAACTTGATTTTGTTGGTGCATCAGTTCATTCCCATTTTAATTTAGATAGAAATAAGCAAACAAAAAGAATAATTAAAGCTATAGAGAATCCAAATGTTGATTGTATTTTTCATTTAACAACTAGAGTAATTAATAGAAGAAAAGAAATAGATATTGATTTAGATACAATTTTCAAATTAGCAGCAAAGACAAGAACACTTTTAGAAATTAATGCTTATCCAGATAGATTAGATATTAAAGATGTTTATATTTTAGAAGCTAAAAAAAATGGAGTAAAGTTTGTTATAGATTCAGATGCTCACTCAAAAATGCATTTTAAATTTTTAAAATATGGAATAAGTCAAGCAAGAAGAGGTTGGTGTGAAAAAGGTGATATTGCTAATGCCTGGCCATTAGAAAAATTTTTAAAATTCAAAAAGTAGATTATAATTTTTTATGACAAATATTGAATTTTCTTGGAAGTTTTTTTTAAAATTATTTCTTTTTATTGCTTTTTTGATTTTTATTTGGGAAATTAAAGATGTCATTTTAATTTTTTTAACATCTTTAATATTTTCAGCGGGTGTTGAAGTTTGGTCAAGATTTTTATCTAGTAAAATAAAAATTCCTTATCAACTTTCTGTTGTTTTAATTTTTTTGGGTATTTTCGGCTTTTTAAGTATAATATTTTATTTCCTTATACCAATAGTTTTGGGTGAGCTAAAATCGGCCCTTCCTACAATTTTAAATTTAAATAGAAAAGAAATTGTTTATGAATATCCATTTTTAAAAGAAATTATTGAAGTTTTTCAAGAAAAATTGAGTTTTTATATAGCTAATTTAACAACATTAACTTTAAAATTTTTGGGTGGCGCTTTGAATCTTTTTCTAATTATTATAATTTCATTTTATCTTTCAATTCAAGGTAAAAATGTTTTAGGTGGTTTTTTTAGTTATATTTTACCTGATATTTGGGCTAAAAGAATTCTTATTTTATGGGAAATTTCTCAAGTAAAATTTGCTCAATGGATAGTTGCTGAAATAATTTTAATGTTTATAGTTGGTATAATGTCTTTTTTGGGTTTTTCTTTAGTTGGGGTACCTTATAGTTTGCTTTTAGGTATTGTTGCTGGAGTTTTAGAAATTATTCCTTTTATTGGTCCTGTAGTTAGTGCTTTTATTGCTGGTATTATTGGACTTTCAGAAGGAATTAAAACTGGAATTTTAGCTGTTTTAGTTATGACTGTTGTTCAACAATTAGAGAATCATTTAATTGTTCCTAATTTAATGAAACAAAGAGTAAATATTAATCCTGTTATTGTTATTTTAAGTTTAATTATAGGTGGAAAAATTGCAGGAATAATTGGTACTTTAATTTCTATTCCTATTGTTAGTGCTCTTATTGAAATTTTGAAATTTTTAAAATCTCAAGGCTATAGTTTAGAAAATGTTTTTAAAGAAGAGAGCGTAAATTAATGTAAAGATTAAAATTTTTATTTAGAATCTATCTTGGTATCAAAATCCGCCGCATCCTCCTTTTATTTACTTATTTTTATTAAATTTTTAAAATCTCAAGATTATAGTTTAAAAAATGTTTTTAAAGAAGAGAGCTTAAATTAAAATTTTTATTTAGAATCTATATTGGTGATTAAATTCCGCACACTCCTTTTATTTGATTATATTAAATTTTTTATAAAAGTTTTTCTATGAATTTTAAGTGGTCCAAAAACTTTAATCAACTTTAAATGTTCCTTTGTGCCATAACCTTTATTTTTTTCGAAATTCCAATTTGGATATTTTAAAGATAATTTTTTCATAAAATTATCTCTTTTTACTTTTGCTATAATTGAAGCGCAGGCAAGGGAAAATAATTTTCTATCACCATGTACAAAAAATTTTAAATTTTTAATTTTTTTAAGTTCTTTAATTTTGAGGCCGTCAATAATTGTTAATTTAGGTTTTAAATCATTTATTATTTTTTTAATTCCTAGAACTTCAGCTTTAATTATTCCATATCTATCTATTTTCTTTTCATTTATAAAAACAAACTTAAATTTAAATGTTCTTTTAATTTTTTGAAAAATTTTTTCTCTTTGATTTGAATTTAAAAGTTTTGAATCCTTTACCCTAAAATCTATATTATAATTTTTATTTTCTAAAAGAATTCCTGCCACAACAAGAGGCCCAACTAAAGAACCTCTTCCAGCTTCATCAATAGCAACAATTTTTTTATATTTTTTTATAAGTTTTTTCTCAAAATTTATATTTTCTAACCAAGCCATTTTGTTTAATTATACCTTATAATTATTATTAAAATGTCAGAAAATAAATTTTATAAAAAAAATTTAGAAGAAATTTTTTCAGAACTAAAGACTTCTTTTGATGGTCTTTCAAGTGACGAAGCAAAAAATAGACTTGAGTTTTATGGTGAAAATAAAATTAGTTTAGAAAAATTAAATTTTAAAAAAATCTTAAAAGAAATTAAAAACCCCTTTTTTATAATTTTATTTTTTTCTTTTTTGTTATCTTTAATTTTAGGATATAAAAACGAAGCTGTTTTAATATTTTTAATTTTAATATTAAAAATAGCTTTTATTTTATTTTCAGAAATTTTAATTTATAAAGCAAATAATTATGATTTATTTGAAGATTTTTTTGTTGTAAAAAGAGATGGCAATTGGACTTTAGTAAATTCTAAATATTTAGTTCCTGGTGATATTATCAAAATTTTTTACGGGGATGTAGCTCCTTGTGATATTAAAATTTTTAAATCTTATGATCTTAAAATACAAGATAATTTTGAAAAAGAAAATAAAAAATTAAATGAGAATAATTTTGTTTTTGCTGGTAGTTTTGTAAAAAATGGAGAGGGGGAGGGCGTTGTTATAAATACAGGTAAAAATATTTATTTTTGGAAAGAAAAAGAAATTTATGATTTTAAAGATAGTAAATTTTTGAAAGAATTATTTAAATTTTTTAAAGTTTTTTTGTATATAGCTATTTTTATTTCATTTTTAATTCTTATTTTTGCTTTTTTTAATAAACAAGACTTAAAAGAATCGCTTTTAGAAATTTTTTCTATTTTAATTGGTATCATGCCCCAATGGTTTATCTTTTTGTTTAGTTTTTCTATTTTAAATTTGGTTTATGATTTTTATAAGAATAAAATTTTTGTTAGAAATATTTTTAAAATAGAAGATTTAAATAATGTTAATTTAATAGTTTGCGATAGAGATTTGTTTTTGAAAGATTCAAAGTTAGAAAAAATTGTTTTTAATGGGAAAAATTTAGATAAGTTAATTTCTTTTGTTTTGAATATTTTAGATATAAGGTCTGATTTATATAAAGCTTTTTTGGATTTTGCAAATGAAAAAAAGATAAAAATTGAAAATTTGAAAGTTATTGAAAAGAAAATAGATGATGATTTAAATTATAAAATTTGCGTTTTTGAAGATGATAAAAAAATCCACTTTGTGTTAGGTTCTCCAGTTTTTATTTTAAAAAATTTTAAAGTTAAAAATTCTAAAAATTTAGAAAAAGAAATAATTAATTATATGAATAAAGGATATGATGTTTTATGTTTTGGAATTAAAGAGAGCAAAAAGCTAAATATAAAATTTAAAAAATTAGATGATTTTGGTTTTTTCGTTATTTCTAATAAGATTAATCTAGAATCAAAAGATATTTTTGAGAAAATTAAAAACCTAAAAATTAAAATCTTGTGTTTAATGGAAGAAGCGAGTGGTTTAATTAAACAATTTATTCAAAATGGTTTTGAAAATTTAAATTTCGAAAATTTGGATTTAGAAAATTTAAAAACAAAAGTCTTAGTTAGTTCTTCAAAAATTGAAAAATTAAAGGTAATTAATCTTATAAAAGATAATAAAAATTCTGCTTTTATTTTAGATAATTTATTTGAAAAAGTTAACGGAGTTTTATTTTCTTTTAATTTTAGTAAAAATAAAAATTTCAGTGATTTTATTTTATTAGAAAATAGTATTTCAAAAGTTTTTTATGCTATTTTAAAAAGTAAAATTTCATTTTCAAAAATTAAAAATATAATTTTGATATTTTTCTCCTTTTTCTTTAGTATTTATTTTGTTTATCTATTGAGTTCAATTTTAAATACTGCAAAGCCGCTTTTTGCTGTTCAGCTTTTATTTTTATATTTAATAGAGATTGCTTTTTTATCTTTTTTATTTTTCTTAATAGATAAAAATATGGAAGAATTAGAAAATAGCAATAGGGGATTTATTAAAAATTTTATATTTTTTGGCATAGTTTTTCTTTTATTTAGTTTAATATTTTATTTTTCAATTATTAAAAATTCAAAACTTCAAACAATTTATTTTGTTTTTAGTTATTGGGCCCCATATGTTTTAGCCTTAAATATATTTTCTTATGGTTTTAAAAAAATAGGAAGCTTAGAAAATAAATCTAAAAAATTGCTTTTTTTGTTATTAACATTATTCTATTTTTTGCTATTTATACTATCATTTATTTACCTTAAAAGCTTTCTTTATCTTAACCATATAAATATTGATGATTTTATTTTCACATTTTTTGTTATAATTTTATTGAATTTTGTAATTTTGTTAGTTATTAAAATTTTTGATTTAAAATGTTGATAGAGAAATTAGTTTTTATAATATTTTTTTTAATACTTCTTATTTTTGGAGTTAAGATTTTAATTAATAGTCTACTTAAAATAGCTCATTATTTAAAACTTTCAGATTTTATTATAGCTTTTTTAATTGGTGGAATATCAACTTCATTGCCGGAGCTAATTTTAGGTATTCAAAGTTCTATTTTTAAAGTAAATCAAATTTCTTTAGGTAATGTTTTAGGTGCAAATATTAATGATTTAAGTTTTATTTTAGGGATTTCAATTTTAATACCATTTTTATTTAAAAGATTAAATTTTAATTTAGAATATAATTTAGGATCTTTGCACTTTGTTTTAATATTTTTAATTACTATCGCCCCATACCTTCTTGCAATTGATGGATATTTAAGTTTTGTAGACGGTATATTTTTATTTTTATTATTTTTCGGATATTCTTATTTTGCCATTAAAGAAAATAAAATTAAAATTGAAAAATTAGAACAAGTTAGTTTTAAAGAATTTTTTAATTCTATTTTTTACTCTCTATTTTCTATTATTTTAATAGTTGTTTCTAGTTTTTTTGTAATTAAAGAAAGTAAAAATTTGGTAAATTTGTATGGATTAAATAATATTCCTTTTGGTGCTTTAATTTTAAGTATTTCTTCAACAATGCCAGAGCTTTTATTTTCTTATCAAAGCATGAAGAAAAATTTGGTAGATTTTGCAATAGGGAATATTTTCGGTAGCGTTGCTTTTAATAGTAATATAGTTTTAGCAGTAAATGCTATTTTGAATCCTTTTAAAATAGAAGAAAGGATTAATCTTTTTATAAATCTTATTTTTCTTGTATTTATCTTTTTAATTGATTGGCACTTTTTGAAAAATAAACAAATTAATATTTTGTTTTCTATATTCCTTTTAGCTTATTGGCTTTTATTTTTAGTTGTTAATTTTATATTTTTAGTGTAAAATATATTAATGAGAAGACTTTTTTTATTAATTATTTTAATAAGTTTTTTTAATTTCGCGAATGCAGAATCTGCTTCTAAAATATTACCAAACAATCCTTTTTATTTTTTTAAAAAAGTAATCTATAATGTAAAGCTAAAGTTAACTAAGGATGAAGATAAAAAGTTTGATATTATTTTTAAAAATTATAAGCAATTATATTTTGATTTTAATTTTATTTTAGAAAATATAAATGCTACATCAACTGATGATATTAAAAAACCGCTTTCTGAGCTTAAAAAATCATTTTTAGAATTTAAAAATTATATTCTTTTTGAAACAAAAGACTATGAAAAAATTAAGCAAGCAGCAGAGTTTTCTTTTAGTGTTTTAAATAAGGATTTTAATATTAAAGACGAAAGTATTGATGATTTTAAGACATTAAACAAAGAATTTTTTCTTAATATTTTAGATAGGTTAAAATTTGAGGATTCTTTTAATTTTTTGATTTCTTTACTTAAAAAAGATAAGATAAAAACAGAAGATATTGTTTTAATTTTTCAAATTAAAGAAATTTTAAAAAATAAAAAAGGAAATATCTGGGAAAATGAGTATTTGGCTTATTTTGAACCAAATAAATTTAAAAATTTAATATTTCAGGGATCAAAAGATTTATATAAATTTGATTTAGCTTTCGATTATTGGAAAAAAGTTTTAATTGAAAAAAGCGAAAGACTTCAAGATATTCAAAATGAAATAAATTTTTTTGAAGATTTTAAAGATGTATCTAAGCAAAGGGCGATAGAAAATTTAAAATGGTTTTTAGAAAAATTAGATGATAAAAGTAAAAAAAGATTTCAAAATGTTTTAAAATCTTTAGAATCTAATGAAGCAGAATTTTGGTCTCAATTTTGGGAAACCTTTCTTTCTATTTTCCAAGAACTTTTAGCTCCGAAAGTTGCTTGTGTTTTAGTTTGGGATCCTGTTTGTGGTGTTGATGGCAAAACTTATTCTAATATATGTTTTCTTAAAATTGCTAAAGTTGACTTAGCATATAAAGGTGCCTGTATTGATTTGGGTGATATTGAAAAAATAGAAGATTTGAAAGATTTTGATGATAGTGAATTAGATAAAATTTTAGAAGATTTTATTGATGAAAAATAAATTTTAATATCTTTTTTACAAAATTTATTTTAAAAGATTTTATTCCTATTAAAAAACCATCAAGTTCAATATAATTTAAAATATTTTTTTCATTAATAGATCCTCCATAGAGAAGTTTAATTCCTGGGAAAAGCTCATTTACAATTTTTTTTACCTTTTTTACTTTTTCAATTTTAATTTCTTTTCCTCCAAACGTGCTTATTGCTGATCTTGGTTCATAAGCAAGATAAAGATAATTTTTTAAATTTTGATTTATAAAATTTTTAAATTCATCTGTTTTATATAATTTTTTAATTTCAGATATTTTTTCAAAACAATATATTGTTTTTATTTTTAAATTTAATGATTCTTTAATTTTTTTAAATATAAGATTTAAGCTCTCTTTAAAAATAACTCTTCTTTCGCTATGGCCTAAAATTACAAAATCAAGACCATTTTTTTTAATCATAGAAAGAGAAATTTCTCCTGTAAAAGCACCAGTTTTTTCGTAAAAAGCATTTTGGAGTCCTATATTGTAATCTTTAAATTTTCTTTTTAAATTTATTGCATAAATACTTGGAGGAGCTACATAAATTTTTTTTCTATATTTTTTATCTACAATTTTATTTAATTTTTTAAAAAAATTAAAACAAGAATTTAATCTTTCAGGTTGCATTTTCCAATTTAAAACTAAAATTTTATCCATATAAAATTAAACAAGAAAAAATTAATGTTGCTGTTTCAGTTCTAAATTTATTTTGAGTTATTTTTACTAAATTTGCACCATTTTGTTTTGCAAGTTTTATTTCTTTTTCTGTAAATCCACCTTCTGGGCCAATAAAAAGACTTATATTTTTTATCTTTTTTATCTTTTTTTTAATTTGTTTCAAAGTTATCTCTCCATATGGATCAGCCAAGATAATAAATGAATTTTTTGCATTCATTATTGCATCAATAAATTTTAATGGTTTTTCTATTTTTGTTAAATTTTCCCAGGTTGAAACTTCATTTGCTTTTTTTACTAAATTTTCCCATCTTTTTGGAATTTCATTTAAAAACCAATTTGTTCGTTCAGTTCTAATTGGTACTATTTTTTGTACCCCTAGTTCAACAAGTTTTTCAATTAAATCTTCCATTTGATTTTTCTTTATAAAACTAAGATAAACAGTTAAAAACTTATTTATTTTATTTTTTATTTTTACTTTTTTAACCACTTCTAAAACTAAGTTCTCACCTTTTTCTTTTAATTTAGCAAGATATTCAAAGCCACTTCCATCAATCAAAATTAGATCATCATTTTTATCAACTTTCAAAACGTTTAAAATCCTATGATAAACAGGAGAATTTTTATCTATTTTTACAATATTTTCTTTTATTTCTTTGTCTAACGCTATTTTTCTGATTGTCATAGTTTTATTGCTAAAGTTAATGCAAATACATTTTTAATTCCATTATTCTTTAAAACTTTAGCAGCTTCATTTAATGTTGATCCAGTTGTTTTAATATCATCAAAAATCACTACAGTTTTTAAATTTTTAATTTCATCTTTGAATTTTTCGTTTATTCCAAAAGCACCAATAAGATTTTCTTTTCTTTCTTTTAAATTTGATTTTGCTTGTGGTTTTGTGTTTTTAATTTTTTTTAAGATTTCTTTATATTTAAATTTTGAATTTTCAAGAATAAGTTTTATATGATCAAAACCTCTTTCATTTATTTTTGTTCTATAAGATGGTATTGGCACGAATATAAAATTTTTAAAAAGATATTTGAAATTTTCATCTAAAACATTATTTAAATATTCAGAAAATTCATTAACTAAATCATAATAGTATTTATATTTATAGGCATAGATTAATTTTTCGAAATTTTCATCTAACAAAAAAATAGAAAAAATTCCATCAAGATATGTTTTTTTCCTACAATTTTTGCATGTTATTTTTTTTATTTCAACAGCGGGAAATCTTAAATTGCAAACAGGACAAAAAAATGAATTTAAAACATTAAGATGCTCAAAACAAAAATATTTTCCTTTTTTAAAACAAGAAAAACAATATTTTGGCGCGAAAATATCTAAAAAAATTTTGATTAAATTCATTCTAAATTATAATATATTTTGTTATTAGGTTAAATTTTGTTATAATTTTAATATGGATTTTTTAAAACCAAAAAGAATTTTATCTTTAGATTTTGGATCTAGAAATATTAAGATTGCTCTTTTAGAAAAGAAGGGAGAAGATACATGGCTTACAAATTATAGTATCGTTTCCTTGCCAGAGAAATTTGAATATGGGGGTATGGTTTCTTTTCAATTAGAAGATGAAATTATATCTCAACTTATTGGTTGGGGTTTAAGAGAAGCAGGCATTAATGAGAAAAATATAATTATTACTTTACCTTTTTCATCTAGCTTTTTTAAACTTTTTCAAATTCCACCGATAGATCCTAAAGAATTAAAAAAAGCCATAAATTTTGAGGCAAGAAAATATCTACCAGGGAAAATTGAAGAATTTGTATATCATTGGGAAATTTTTAAGTTTCATAATGATCCAAAAGAAGTTTGGTCAGTTTGTTTATTTGGCTTTCCAAAAAATTTTTTAGAAAAGTATCAAAAAATAATTCAAATTCAAAAGTTAAAATTAAAAGGTGTTTATTTTGAAAATATGTGTATGCCAAAAATTTTTGATACTAGTGATTGGGTTGCTATGGTTGATTTTGGTCACTTAAATTCTGTAATAACTTTTGCTTCAAATGGACAAATAAAATTCGCAAAACTATTAAGTTTAAATGGTCAAAAATTTACATCTTTATATAGCAATGTTCTTTCTTTAGATTTTTTAAGAGCAGAAAATTTTAAAGAAACATTTGGTATTAAACTTGGGCCAGAGCATCAAGATCTTTCAAGAAGTTTACTTTCATTTTTAAATAACTTTTTAATGGAAATAGAAAAAGAAATTAGTAGTTTTGAAACTGCCTATAGAGTTAGCGTTGAGAAAATTTATTTTTATGGTGGAAATGTAAATATAAAAGGAGTTATAGAATATTTTGCTAGTTTCTTTAAAGATAGAAAAGTTTTTATTTTTAATCCATTTTTAAAAATTAAATATCCAAAAGAACTTGAGCCAATTATAAATCAAAGAGGACTAATTTTGGCCTCAGCAATTTCAGCAGGTTATTGCTATCTTAATTCTTAAAATAAAAACTTAATAAAAAGTCAAAGGCAAAAGGCAAAAGTTAAAAGTCAAAAAGCAAAAGATATAGAATTTATTAAATACGCAAAATTATACGAACTTGAAACGAACTAATGCAAAATTTAATAACAAGAACTTATGCGAACTTTTTATCTGCATTATTGATCCGCGTTCATCAGCGTTGAATCAGCGTTCATCTGGGGTGGCGTTCATCCGCGTTGTATCCGCGTTTATCCGTGGTTGTGCTATAATTTAAGATGGGGTATTTTGAAAGAATGTTGTTAGATAATTTTCATCTTTTTGGCTTTTTTATTTTATTTTCTGAAATTTTTGTATTTTTAATTGTAATGTTAATTTCAATTTCTTTAGTATTTAGAAGGGAAAAAGTTGATTTAAAAAATTTTCTAACAAAATTAATATTTTGCATACTTCTTTTAACTATTACTAAATTATTTTTAGATAAATTTTTTGGCGTAGAAAGACCCTATATTTTTTATGGTTATGAAGTATTTAGAAGTGTTTTCCCGGAAAATAAAGCATTTATTTCAGGACATAGTTCTTTTAGCATGATGCTATCTCTTTTGAGTTTTAGTATTTCTCCTTTAATTGGTTATATTAATTTGTTTTTATCAATTTTGGGAGGAATTTCGAGAGTAATTATTTTACTTCATTGGCCAAGAGATATTATTTTGGGTTGGTGGTTTGGTTTTTTAATTTTTTTAATTTCAAATTTTATTTTTAAAAGCAAAAAATGATGTATAATTTATTTGTGGTGGGCGTAGCTCAATTGGCAGAGCACCAGGTTGTGGCCCTGGTGGTTACGGGTTCGAATCCCGTCGCCCACCCCAATTAGTTTTATATTTGGTTTAGGAATAATAAATAAAAAATGGAAAAAGAGGGTATTAGAAATTGCTAGAGAAGAAGCGGAAAAAATTACTAATGACCCATTTGAACCAGAGGAGATTAGAGAGCGGGCTAGGGAGTTTTTAGAGAAGGGCTCACAGAAAGAAGAAAACGAAAAAGAAGAAAAATAATTTTAGCTTAATTATTTCAAAAAACATTCTATCCTGGAAAATCCAAAAACAAATTTTTTTTATAATAAACCTATCAAATAATTCAATGATTTTGAGTCCATCTTTCAACTAAACTTTCTATATGACGAAATTTTGATGGTGGAAAAAGAATAAAAGCTATATCAAGATCTTTTAATTTTTCCGGTGCTTTTTCTTCAATTTTTTGATAAAGTTTTATAATTTTTTCTCTATTTTTCTGGGGGTCAATATATGAAATTGCATTTTTGATAATTGCATCAATCTCAGGATATTTTTCTAATTCTTCTTCTTTTCTGATCTGTTCTAACCAATCACAAAATTCTTTGCATATACTAAAAAATGTATGTTTTAAAAAAGATTCGTCTCGATACTCGTGCTCACCTGAAACAATTTCAGCCATTAATTCTTCGTTGAATAGATCCATAAATGTTTCTAATCTTTTAGTTAATAACTTTTTTTCAAGTGAAAGAAATGGTTCATACCCCATATCTAAAAAATTTTTGATATTTATAATCTTTGAATTTACTACTCTTTTAATAACTTTTAAATTCCCATATTTTTGGCTTATAGAAAAACAATCAATAAAAGAATGAAAATTTTCATGATTAATTGTATCTTTTAATTTTTCTAAAAGACGAATAAAATTTTCGTCATTTAATTTTGGTAAACTTTCTTTTGGTAAGCCTCTTACAAAATTCCAAATAGTACCCCTCCAATGTTGTCCTGTTATATCTTCGCCATAATATTTTTTAAATTTTTCTGGTTCAACTATAAATGTAATTGAAAAATTTTTAGGTATGATTTCAATTATATAGTCAATTAATTCTTTAGGTAATTTATATTCCTCAGCTAATTTCTTATAAGAGGATGGTTCTATTTCGCCTAATTCCAATAAAATCTTTCTTATTTCTTCGCGTTTATACTTGGCATTTTCTAATCCTTGCTCAAATTCAATAAAAAAGAGCGTAGTATCATCTAAGATTTTTTGTATCTCATCTTCTATTTTATCAATTTCTTCTAATATTATATTGCGTTCTTGTTCTTCTAATTCAATTTTATGTAACTTTTTAAGTAATTCACTCTTTTCTTTTTCTAACTTAATAAATTTTTTAGCTTTATTTTCTGCTTCTGGAAAAAATATTTTTAATTTTTCAAGATGTTTTTCAAAAATTTTATTTTCTTTAGCAATATCTTCAGGTGATGCTTTAGGATCAGGAGGCCCCAATTTTTCCATATCATTCCATAATTCTTTTACAAACGATATTTTCAATTCAATATTTTTATAAATTTGCTCAACTTTGTTTTTCCAATGAGGTGATGGTTCTCTCATATTTTTTTGTGGATACTACTTTTATAAATTATAAAACATTTAATATTTTCAATGGTTCGAATGAAATCAACAGCGCGATTCATATACTTTACAATTAATGTTATGTTATAATATTATTAAATCTAACAGTATATTCAAATATGGCTTCGTTGGGGTCGTTTATTAATCCTAAACCTTCCATATAGATTTTATGCCAGATAAATTTACAGAAGTTTCTAGAACAGGATACGGAAATAGAATAATAAAATCGATTAAAGGGATATTTTTTGGTTTCATTCTTTTTATTGCGTCTTTTGGTGTTCTTTATTGGAATGAAGGTAGAATTGATTTTTCAAATATTGCTAAAACTGCAATTGAAATAAATTCTCAAACATTAGCAGATTCTTCACTTAATGGAAAACTTGTTTCTGTAAGTGGATTAGTTACTACTGACCAAACTATAGGTGATGATCTATTTTTAAAACCAGATAAATTTATAGCAATTGAGCGTAGGGTGGAAATGTATGCTTGGGTTGAAGAAAAAAAATAAGAACTAAGACTGATATTGGCGGGTCAGAAAAGAAAGAAACAACTTATACTTACAAAAAAGCATGGACAGCATCACCAAAGTCATCAGAAAATTTTAGATACCCCGAAGGACATAAAAATCCAGAAAAATCAATCAATAATTATATAAAAAAAGCAAATGTAGCAAAAATTGGTGTTTACAGTTTTGATCCACAAAATATTATTTTGCCAGATTTTAAAAAATTATCTCTTAATACTCAAAATGTTGAGTTAAGTCAAGGGGCAATTTTAGCAAATGATTCTTACATTTTTATTCGTAGAAGCGAAAATGGAACTTTTGATAATCCACAAATTGGTGATTTGCGAATCAGTTATTACGTTTTACCATCTAATTTTGAAGGTACTCTTTTCGGAAAATTAAATGGTAATAAAATTGATCCTTATTTTGATAAGAATGGTAATCGTCTATATCGTTTATTCTACGGAACAAGAGATGAAGCAATTGCTACTTTTCGTTCGGAATATACTACTTCACTTTGGATTCTAAGATTTATTGGTTTTTTGATGATGTGGGTTGGTGTAATATTATTATTTGAGCCAATCAGCGTTGTTATGGATATACTACCTATTTTTGGCGCATTAAGTCGTTCTCTTATTGGAATAATAACATTTCTTGTTGCTTTAATTCTATCAATTGTAACTATCATAGTTTCTGGTATTATTCATAATATCATAGCACTTATTATTTCTATTGGAATAGTAATCGCTATTATTATTTTCTACTTTATTAAAATAAAGAAAAAGCGATTGGCAACACAAATAAATTTTACCTTCCCACAAAATCCCTCTCAATCATCATAAAAATCTTTAATATTACTAAAGCTTTATTTTAGGACTTATGGATTAAATTTATTAAAATAATTTCAAAAGTTTTTTAGATTTTTTTAGCGAAACCTATTAAGGAAATACTTTTGATGAAGCTTTAAAAAATATTAAAGAAACATAACTTTATATTTCGAAGTTATAAAAAAAGATAAATAGAAAATCAAAGAAAAGAAAAAGATTATTTTTGCTCCTATTAAAGTAGAAATTTAAATGTTATCTAAATTGTCATTCTTAATTTTATTTTTTGATATTTTAAAGCGTTAGAATAAATTGCGCAATTTAATTATAAAAATTCGGGGAATTTTCTATAAAAAATATATTTGAAAATTTCACAAAGCGAAAAACAAGTTAAATTAATTAAAATAAGCTTTAAAGTAAGATCTACGCTCAAATGTTTAAAACCAAATAATTTTTGAGTTTCAGGATTGAAAATGATAAAATTTGCTAAAAATATACAAATTAATATTGTAATTAAAATTGTTTTTGGTGGTAAATCAGAATAAAATTTTTGTTTTGTTCTTATATTAAGAAAAACTAAAATTCCCATATTTGTCGTTGTAAAGAATATTGCCGTCTGTATTATTTCTTTTGGAAAGTTCTTAGTAAAGTAAAAACTTAAAATTATAGATAAAGCTATTAAAATAGAAAATATTAGTATAAAAATAAAGGAGGCTTTATTTGAAAATTTTACTGGTCTTTTTATGTCTTTTAAGTTAACCCTATCAAATCCAACAATAAAAAGAGGAAGATCAGTTAATAAGTTAGTTAAAATTACTTGAGTTGCTGAAAGAGGTTGAAAAGGTAAAATGAATGATAAAAATAATATTGCAAAGAAATTCCCAATATTTCCACTTAATGTGTGCTTGAAATATTTTCCTATATTTTCAACAACTATTCTTCCATTTAAAATTGCATCAACAATATTGTCTAAACTTCTATTTTTAACAATAACATCAGCTTGGTTTTTTGAAATATCAGGAGCAGAATCTACTACAAGAGAAAGATTCGCTGCTTTTATTGCTAAAATATCATTAATACCTTCTCCTAAAAAAGCAACAAAATTTTCTTTTTTAAGTTCATTTATAATTTTAAGTTTATCTTCTGGTAAAAGCCTTGCAAAAACAGCATTTTTTACTAAATCTTTTAAATTTTCTTCTTTTAAATCAGAACCTAAAACAAAACCTTTATTTGGTTCTTGAATTTTAAGTTTTTCAGCTACTTTTAGAGCAACATTTGGGGAATCTCCAGTTAAAATTTTAAGCTTAACATTGATTTTTCTCATAATTTCAGCTGCTTTAAAAGAACTTTCTTTTATTGGGTCTTCAAATGAAATTAAACCTAAAATTTTTTCCAAATCTTTTTCTACATAAATTGATAATGTTCTTAATCCATCTTTATCCAATTCTTCAAATTTTTTATATAAAGAATAATCATTTGATAGTTGGAAAATTTTTTCAGGAGCACCTTTTATAATTTTAATAATTTTTCCTTCGTGTTCTATTTTAAAAATTTCAACTCTTGAGTCTGGATCAAATGGAATTTCTTCTATTATTTTATATTTTTCTAAATCATCTATTTTAAAATTTTTGAAAAAATTTAAAATAGCTTCATCGTATGGAGAAAATTCATTCTTTAAAAAAGAAGGTAAAAGAAAGTAAAAATAAATTTTTTCTGAATCTTTTTCTGGCAAAATACTTTTTGTTATAAGTTTGTTTTCAGTTAATGTTCCTGTTTTATCGGAGCAAAGAATTTCAATCAAACCAAAATCTTCTACAGCAGAAAATCTTTTTACAATAATTCCTTTTTTAATTAATTTTTTAATTCCTAAAACAACAGAAATTATACTTACTGTGGGTAAAAATTCTGGAACAACTGTAAGGATTAAAACAACACAAAAAAGAATAAACTCTTTAATATTTAATGAGCTTTTTAAGATAAAAAATTTGAAAATAAAAAATAAAAATACAAGAAAAACAAAAAATATAGAAATATTTTTAGAAAAATTATTCATTAATTTTTCATAACCAGTTGTCTTTTTTATTGAAAAAACTTTTTTAGAAAGAGTTGCTAAATAAGTATTTTTACCAGTAGCAAAAACAAATCCTTCTACTTCTCCTTTTAAAATTTCGCTACCACATAAAATAACATTTTTTGGGATACTATTTTGAGATTCTACTTTATACTCATTAGATTTTTTAATAAAATCACTTTCTCCTGTAAAAATAGATTCATTTACAAAAACATTATTTTCTTTTACTACATAAATATCTGCTGGTGCAATATCTCCTGATTTTAGTCTAATATAGTCTCCTGGCAAAATTTTGGTCTCATTTATATTTATCCATTTTCCATCTCTTTTTACATAAAAGTTTGATTTTAAATTTTTTATTAATTTTTCAACTAATTTTTCTGAATTCCAGTCTTCGAATATTCCTACTGAAATTGAAAATAAAAATGATATTAAAATTATTAAAAATTCTATTTTTGATTCGCCAAAAAAAGATAAAATTAGAGCAAAAACAAAAAGTAAGTTGAAAAAATTAGAAAAATTTCTTAAGAGAATTTGCAAAAGATT
>Ga0272449_1000910_pt1 | contig 32683 bp, 19 predicted proteins | sample YNPCB0241_FD_198679 | JGI IMG/M metagenome (GOLD analysis project Ga0272449, IMG submission 198679) | Hot spring sediment microbial communities from Yellowstone National Park, WY, United States - YNP-CB-024-1 | ecosystem: Environmental > Aquatic > Thermal springs > Hot (42-90C) > Sediment... | reverse complement strand
AGACCCGGGCGCCGGAACAGGGGCTGGAGGAGTTCCGCTTCCTGGCCCGTACCTTCAACAACATGGCCGCCGAACTCCAGCAACTGTACACCGGCCTGGAGCGGCTGGTGGCCCAGCGCACCGCCGATCTGGCCCGCCGGACGGCCCAACTGGAGGCTGCCGCCACCGTCGCCCGCCGGGCCGCTGAGATTCGCGACCTGGACACCCTTCTGAACGAGACGGTCCACCTCATCTCCGACCGCTTCGGCTTCTACCACGCCGGCATCTTCCTGGTGGACGAGGCCGGAGAGTACGCCGTCCTGCGGGCCGCCTCCTCCGAGGGCGGGCAGCGGATGCTGGCCCGGGGCCACCGGCTGGCCGTGGGGAAGGTGGGCATCGTCGGCTATGTGGCGGGGACGGGGAAGCCCCGCATCGCGCTGGACGTGGGGGCGGACGCCGTCTTCTTTGACAACCCGGACCTGCCGCTGACCCGTTCGGAGATGGCGCTGCCGCTGAGGGTGGGGGAGCGGGTCATCGGCGTGCTGGACGTCCAGTCCGTGGAGCCGGCCGCGTTCACGGAGGAGGACGTATCGGTCCTGCAGACGCTGGCGGACCAGGTCGCGCTGGCCATTGAGAACGCCCGCCTGCTGGAGGAGAGCCGCCGCGCGCTGGAGGAACTGGAGCGGTTGTACGGAGGCCGGGCCCGGGAGGCCTGGCAAGTATGGGCGGCCCTTCGCCCGGCGGCTTACCGTTATACCGGTGTGGATGTGGAGCCCCTCCCGGCGCCCGTCCCGCTGACCGGCGAGGGAGATGGTCGTCAACTGGCCGTGCCCATCCGCCTCTGGGGCCAAGCCATTGGAACCGTCCTGCTGAAGCGGACGGAGGAGCAGCCCCCCTGGTCGCCCGAGGAGCGGCGGCTGGCGGAGGAGATGGGCGAGCAGATCGCTCTGGCGCTGGAGAATGCCCGTATGCTCGCAGAGACTGAGGAAAGGGCGGCCCGTGAACGTCTGATCAGCGAAATGACGGCTCGCCTGACCCGCTCCCTGGATGTGGACGCTCTTCTGGATGCGGCGGTCCGGGAACTGGCCCGGCTGCCGGAGGTGGCGGAGGTGGCCGTGTATGTGGGTGGTTCGGAGGAAGGACCCGGGCAGGCGGATGCCCTGTGAAGTTGGGCAGGAGGAGGTGGTGGCGCTGACGCTGGAGAACGCGTGCTCGCTGTAGGGGACCCGCCCCCACGCCGATGAACGCCGAAACATTGGAGGTAACGATGCGCACGACTTTCAACGCAACTCCAAAGGGAACCTCTTTGGACCGCCTCTTCACTCTGATTTTAGTAGAGGGCGTAGGGGTTGTTATTGTGATATCGTTCATATTTGTGCTGGAACGCGTGCTGGGGGTGATGTCATCCCGGCCAACACGGATAGCGATCGCATTTCCGTTATTTTTTGTCCCCTTTACTCTGTTCTGCCTCGCCTGGGGCCGGCGTGGACATCTGCACTCGGCAACCCGCCTTTACATCTGGGTGAACTTCGCGGCCATCGCCCTGGCGATTCTCGTATTCGGTGGTGTTCGTTCCAGTGCATGGATTCTGTTCTGCTGGACCATTGCGGTGGCTGAAGCACTGATCGGGCCTGGATTTGCGCTGGAAATGTCCGGGCTCGTGATAATCTTTTTCGTGTTGGTTTTTATCTTGCAGAAAATGGGATGGTTCACCCCTCTAATGACACTGGGGCCAGAGGTGCGGGATTTTGAGTACATTGCGTTTACGTTGCTCATGATCGTCTCAGCCGTTGGCCTTATGGGGTACTTGAAGGAGCGATTGTGAATCAGGATACTATTTCCCTGTGCTGTGGGGGGAGGCTGTGATGCATCAAATCGGCTGGCGAGGAAGATTGAGCGAACGATGGGAACGTTGGGTCTCGGTGAGGGCTCCCGACGAGGAAGCAGCTCGTGTGGGGCGCCTTTTCAATATCCTGATGTTGATGAGCATCGGCCTTACAACGGCGCTTACTCTTGTCATGGTGGGAATCCTCATTTCCGGGATTGGTCCTGCCTCCAGAGCGGTGGCGGGGGTTCTTTTCCCGGCCACGTTTACTGTTCTGGCATGGTTCTGTCTGATCCAGGCCAGGCGAGGCCATGTGCGGCCTATGGCCTTCCTGTACGTTTGGAGCAATTTTGCCAGTATTGCTTTAGCGGCTTTTCTTTTTGGTGGTCCTCGTTCTCCCGCGTTTCTGCTCTACCTCTGGACTATTGGTGTTGCAGGGGTAACACTGAGCCCGGCATACGCTCTGGGAATGACAGGAGGGGCTTTAGGATATTTTCTGTTGTTACTACTATTGCAACAGGCAGGTTTCTATCAATCTCCTCTGCTGTTAGGTACGGCAGCGAGGGAAGTCGGTTTTGTCGCCTTTACAATCCTAATGATGGCAGCCGCTGGCATCCTGACTTACCTTAACACACGCAGCCAGCGTGAGGCGCTCGGGCGCCTGCGAGCGACCACGCGCGAACTGGAGGCGCAGCGCCGGACGCTGGAGGAGCAGGTCGCTGCGCGCACGGCCGACCTGGCCCGCCGGACCGCGCAACTGGAGGCCGCATCTTATGTCGCCCGCCGGGCCGCCGAGATTCGCGACCTGGATACCCTTCTGGACGAAACGGTCCGCCTCATCTCCGACCGCTTCGGCTTCTACCACGCCGGTATCTTCCTGCTGGACGAGCGGGGGGAGTACGCGGTCCTGCAGGCGGCCTCCTCTGAGGGCGGGCGGCGGATGCTGGCCCGGGGCCACCGGCTGGCCGTAGGGAAGGTCGGCATCGTCGGCTACGTGGCCGGGACGGGGAAGCCCCGCATCGCGCTGGACGTGGGGGCCGACGCCGTCTTCTTTGACAACCCGGACCTCCCGCTGACCCGCTCGGAGATGGCGCTACCGTTGAAGGTAGGGGAACGGGTCATCGGCGTGCTGGACATCCAGTCCGAGGAGCCGGAGGCGTTTACCCAGGAGGACGTGGCGGTTCTCCAGACGATGGCCGACCAGATTGCGCTGGCGGTGGAGAACGCCCGTACGCTGGAGCAGATGCAACGGACGGTGCGGGAACTGGAGCGGGCCACGGGCGAATACACCCGGGAGGCCTGGCGGGCCGTGCAGCGGGCCCGCCGCTGGGTGGGCCGCCGCTACCGCCGCCTGGTGGCCGAACCGGCGGAGGAACCGACCGAAGAGGCCCGCCGGGCGCTTTCGGAGGGCCGTTCCGTCCTGCAGCCCCTGCATGAGGAGGGGGACGGTCGGGTGGTCGGCACGCGGCTGGCGGTCCCGATGAAACTGCGCGGCCAGGTCATCGGCGTCCTGAACCTCCGCTTCGCGGCCCCGGAGGTGCCGCTGGAAACCGTGCAGATGGTGGAGGCCATCGCCGACCGTCTAACACTGGCGCTGGAGACGGCTCGCCTGCTGGAGGAGACCCGCCGCCACGCCGAGCGGGAGCGCCTGACCAGCGAAATCTCGCAGAAACTGACCGCTTCTGTCCGGGTGGACCGCATTCTCCAGGTCGCCGCGGAAGAACTCAACCAGGCACTGGGTGGGGCAGAAGTGCTGGTGCAGATTCTGCCGGAAACCCAGCCAGCCGCCTCTGAACAAACAAGATAATCGCAGAGTCCAGAATCTGACCAAAGAAGAAAAGAAAGGAGCATCATGACTGTCCTTTCGTGCAATTTGAGAAGCCACTTTCGCGAATTAATATATATGGGGGTGCAACGGCGCCTATCCCCCATATGTAGGGGGTTGGCGTTTGGCGATCAGAGGCGAGTTTCCTGGCTCGCTCGCGTCACACCACTAAATGTGGGGGCAAATACACCCTGTTCCCCCATATATGGGTAGAACAAACGTTTCCCCGAAAGGAGAGTCATGAAACCGCGGAACACTCATATACACCAATCTCTGTTCTCAGCCGGGTTGGTACTGGCAGTCGTGCTTTCGCTGATTCCCCTGGTAGGCTGTAGTCGCCCTTCGGCAAAAATGTATCGGGTGGGGATTCTGGCGGGCCTGCCGTACGCGGATCAGGCCGTAGATGGTTTCCTGAACGGGATGACCGAATTGGGCTACATAGAGGGGCAGAATATTACGTATGACCTTCAGCGCACCAGTGGAGTGGACATTCCGGCCTATCAACCGATTCTCCAGCGGTTTGTTGCGGACAAGGTGGACCTGATCTACGTGTTCCCCACCGAGGCGTCCCTGAAAGCCAAAGCGGCCACGAAGGACACCGGCATCCCGGTCGTTTTCTCCGTGGCACATACGGAGGGTGTTGGTCTGGTGGATAGCATTCGGGAACCGGGGGGGAACATCACAGGGGTGCGGTTCCCGGGTCCGGAGTCCACGCTCAAGCGGATGGAAATCATGATGCAGATCGCGCCCCATGCCAAGCGCTGGTTGGTCCCGTACCTGCGTGACTATCCCATTGTGCCTGCCCAACTGGAGCGATTGCGTCCCGCAGCCGCGTCCGCGGGGATTACGTTGATTGAAGCCCCTGCCCAGGATGCGCAGGAACTGGAAGCCATTCTGCAAGCCCACGAATTCGCCGATGGAAGCACCGACATAGATGCCTTGCTGCTCATTGCTGAGCCTCTGATCCTTGCGCCGCAGGCCTTCCTGGCGGCGGCCCGGTTTGCCGAGCGACATCAGATTCCGATGGGCGGAGCCTATATGGAGGTGCAGAACTACCGGTCCCTTTTCGGAGTGACGATTGATTTCTACAAGTCCGGTCAGCAGGCCGCTTTCCTGGCCGACAAGATTCTTCGGGGAACTCCGGCCGGTACTCTCCCCGTCCTCACTGCCGATCTGTATATCCAGATCAACTACCAGGTTGCTCAGGAATTAGGGTTGGAAGTGCCAGCACAATTGCTGGGAGAAGCGGATGAGGTGATTCGCTGACGGCAGATGGGCCGATCTCTCGGGGTGGATCTCTATCCGCCAGCACGGATCAGGCGGTGAGCACGCGGCGCGGCTGTCCCGGGCCGGTAGGGAATGGGTATGTGGGGGTATGATATGGCTGAGAAAGCAACAAGACGGGAAGCATCCAGGCGTCGGCTGGATGCCGTTCTGACGACAGCATTCCTGTGGATGATCATTGTGACTTTAGTGGTGGTCAGCGGGTTCCTGCTGTTTTTCTATGTCCAGGCGTATCAGGAATTTGTGGCCACCCAGCAGCACCTCATTGCGCGCGACGCAGCCGATACTGTTGCCGGTTTTGTGCAGGAAAAGATCAGCATACTGGAAGCGGATGCCCGGGTCAGCGCATTATTGAGCGGGACTCCTGCGAAACAAAGTGAGTTGCTGGGGCATCTGGCCGGATTTCAACGGGCCTTCCGCCGTCTCATGCTGCTGGATGCCCGGGGGCAGGTGGTGGCTGAATCATCCCGCGAGGGATTGCTGGTGGGAAGCAACCCGCTGGCCCGGGTCGGCAGCGACTGGTTTGACCGGGTCAAGCAGGGGGAGCAATATATCAGTCCGGTCTATGTGGATGAAGTGACCAGTGAGCCGATGGCTGTGCTGGCAGTGCCGGTCACCGATGTTTTTGGCGAATTCCGGGGCGCCCTGCTGGCCGAGGTGAACTTGAAGTTTATGTGGGACCTGGTAGACCGGCTGGAAGTGGGAGAGACCGGTGTGGCCTACCTAGTGGATCGGAAGGGGAACTTGATTGCTTTCCGAGACATCACCCGCGTGCTTCGGGGCGAAAACGTCGCCGATCTGCAGGAGGTCCGCGAATTTATCGGCCACGCGTCTCCGTTGGATCCGACAGGAGCGAACATTTCCCGGGGGATTGAGGGGACACTGGTCGTTGCCACATATGTTCCTCTGGGGACACCGGATTGGGCCCTGGTGACGGAAATTCCACTTCTGGAAGCTTATCGCCCGGCGATTCGTTCGGCGGCGGTCTCGCTGGCGGTGGTCCTGGTTGCCGGTGTTCTGGTGACAGGAGCGACCCCACTGGTCGCGCGGCGGCTGAGCGCTCCGATCCTTCACCTGACTTCGGTGGCTCGTCGGATCGCCGGGGGGGAACTGGAGGTGGAGGCAGCCGAAGAAGGGCCATCGGAAATCGCCGAACTTGCCCATAATTTCAACTGGATGACTGCGCAGTTGCGGGAACTGATTACCAATCTGGAGCAGCAGGTTGCATCCCGCACGGCCGATCTGGCCCGCCGGACGGCCCAGCTGGAGGCCGCGGCCTACGTCGCCCGCCGGGCCGCCGAAATCCGCCGCCTGGATGCCCTGCTCAACGAGACCGTTCGCCTCATCTCGGACCGCTTCGGCTTCTACCACGCGGGTATCTTCCTGGTGGATGATGCGCGGGAATATGCGGTCCTGCAGGCCGCATCTTCTGAGGGTGGGCAGCGGATGCTGGCCCGGGGCCACCGGCTGGCCGTGGGGAAGGTCGGCATCGTGGGCTATGTGGCGGCGACCGGGGAGCCCCGGATTGCGCTGGACGTGGGGGCGGATGCGGTCTTCTTTGACAACCCCGACCTGCCCCACACTCGCTCGGAGATGGCATTGCCCCTGAAGGTCAGAGATCGGGTGATCGGCGTGCTGGATGTGCAGTCGGTGGAGCCAGCAGCGTTTACCCAGGAAGACGTGGCAGTCCTGCAGACGATGGCCGATCAGATTGCACTGGCCATTGAGAATGCCCGCCTGCTGGAGGAATCCCAGAGAGCGCTTGCGGAAGTCCGATCCCTCTACGGTGAATACCTGCGGGGCGCATGGCAGCGGCTGGCCCGGCAGGGGCCGGTGGTGGGATACTATTCTTCTGCGCGCGGAGGACGGTTCCTTGGGCCCGACGAAGTCCAACTCCTGAGGGACGACCCCAACATCTGGTCCGTCCTGGCCCGCGGAGACGTGTACGCCCAATCCGCTTCGGATGATGGGGAGGAGGCCCTCCTTCTTGTCCCCGTGCGCCTGCAGGAGCAGGTGATCGGCGTGTTGCAGGTCAAATCGCCGGTCAAAGGCTATCGCTGGTCGCCCGAGGAGGTGGCGATGGTGCGCTCCATCGCCGACCGGCTGGCGCTGGCCCTGGAGAACGCGCGCCTCCTGGAGGAGACCCGCCGCCACGCCGAGCGGGACCGGAGGATCGCCGAAATCACCGCCCGGGTGCGGGCCTCTATGGACCCGGAGACCATCCTGCGGACCGCCCTGCGGGAGTTGGCGGCCGCCCTGGGCGCCGACCGGGTGATGGTGCGGATGATGAGCCCCTCCCATTCAGAAGAGGTGGAGAGTGGGAGCCGGGTTGTTTCTGAACCGTGAGGAGGAAATGGGAATGAAACGCACAGGGCAACACTCCCAATCTATTGCCCGTCGACTGACCCGTTCCTACTTGCTGAGCAGCGTTCTCCCGGTTCTGGTACTGACGCTGGTGGCCCTGGGCAGTCTCTTGCTGCTGGGGTTTCAGAGCGGGGTCCTCATTCGCGAATCCCTCCAGACCCTGAACACTCGGGCGGAAGAGAGCCTGCGCCGCCTGGGGGAGCAGTACATCCAGACCGTCGCCCGGGACGCCGCGCGCCAGGTGGCGATCTATATCAGCGCCCATCCAGACGCCACAATCGCAGACCTTCAGGCCGACGAGACCTTTCTGCAGATCATTGCACAGCCGGTAGGGGAAACAGGCTACATCGCGATGCACGAGGTCGGGACCGGCGTGGTGCGCTTCCACGCGAACCCGGCACTGGTCAACAAGGATTTAACGTTCCTGAAGGAAAAGATCCCCACTTTCTGGGTCATTTTTGAGGCCAGTCTATCGGGGAAAGAAGTTTCCGGGTACTACGACTGGGTAGAACCGGACGGTTCCATCCGGCCGAAATATATGTGCATTACCCCGGTGCCGGTCCCTGTCCAGGGCACGTATCTGATGCTGGGTGCGACCACATATATTGACGAGTTCTCCCGACCCGTAGTGCAGATGCGAGCTATGGCGGAGGAGTTAAGTCGCCAGTATCGGAGCCTGGCCCTCCGACAGGTGGTGACCACCGGAGGGATCAGTCTACTGATTCTTATGCTCCTGACCACTGGGGTGTTCATATGGAGCCGCCGGGCCGTTGGGGAATATGTGACGCCTCTGGCAGACCTGGCGCAGGTGGCCCCTCAAATTGGGAAAGGAGAGCGAGCGGAACTTTCTCCTGTGTTACTTCAGCGGCCGGATGAGATGGGGGTTCTTGCCCAGGCCCTGGTGCAGGCCTCCAAACAGATTCAGGAACTGGTCCACACCCTGGAGCAGCGTGTGGCCGAGCGCACCGCTGACCTGGCCCGCCGGACCGCACAACTGGAGGCCGCGGCCTATGTCGCCCGCCGGGCCGCTGAGATTCGGGATGTGGACACACTTCTGAACGAGACGGTCCGCCTCATCTCTGACCGCTTCGGCTTCTATCACGCGGGCATCTTCCTGGTGGATGACGCCAGGGAGTACGCGGTCCTGCGGGCCGCTTCCTCCGAGGGTGGGCAGCGGATGCTGGCCCGAGGCCACCGGCTGGCCGTGGGGAAAGTCGGCATCGTCGGCTATGTGGCGGACACCGGGAGGCCTCGCATCGCGCTGGATGTGGGGGTGGACGCCGTCTTCTTTGACAACCCGGACCTCCCGCTGACCCGCTCGGAGATGGCGCTGCCGCTGAAAGTGGGGGAGCGGGTCATCGGTGTACTGGACGTCCAGTCCGAGGAGCCGGCCGCGTTTACGGATGAGGACGTGTCGGTCCTGCAGACGATGGCCGACCAGATTGCGCTGGCGATTGAGAATGCTCGCCTCCTGGAGGAAAGCCGCCGTGCGCTGGAGGAACTCCAGGTCGCTTATGGAGAACGCATCCGGCTGGCCTGGGAGCGGGCAGAAGGAATCCCGCCCGCCCTGGTCTACGACCGCGTGGCCATTACCCCGGTGGAGACCCAGCCCCCCGCTCCGTTTGTAGAGGAGGCGCTGCGGGAGGGGCGCCTGGTTGCCCTCAGCGAGCCAGATGATGGTCGGGCGGTCATTGCTGCACCCCTCCGCCTGCACGACCGGGTTATCGGCGCCATCGCACTGGAGGAGACTGACGGGGCACGCACCTGGACAGAGGACGACATTGCCCTGGTCCAGGCAGTCAGCGAGCAGGTGGCCCTGGCGCTGGAGAGCGCCCGCCTCTACCAGATGGAGCAGCGCCGCCGCTTCGTCGCTGATACCCTGCAGGAGATTGCCCGCGTCGTCGGCTCCACGCTGGACCTCCAGGAGGTGACCCACCGACTGCTGGACCAACTGGAGCGGTTGATCCCCTTTGATGTCGCCGTCATCCACCTGCTGCGCGGGGAAGGGCGGGAGATCGTCGGCGGGCGGGGGGTAGACATGGAGGCAATGCAGCGGTGGCTGGAAAAGCAGCCGCCGGTCTCTCAGGACCCGCTGCTGGCGGAGGTCCTGCGGACCCGCGCGCCAGTGGTCATTGCCGATACCCGCACCGACCCGCGCTGGAAGCGCCGGGGAGCCCGCTCCGGCATGGCTGTCCCTCTGGTTCTGGGCGAAGAGGTCATCGGCTTCCTGCTGATGGACCACTCCCAGCCGGGGATGTATACCGAAGAGACCACCGCGCTGGCGGGCGCCGTGGCTGCCCAGGCGGCCGTCGCTGTCCAGAACGCCCGCCTGTACGAGGAGGCCCGGCGCACTGCCAGACAGATGCAATCTCTCTATGAAATCAGCCGCGCCCTCTCTGCTACGCTGGACGAACAAGCAACCATCCAGACAATTTTGCAAGCCATCTCACGCCTTACGGAGTGCGAGTTCGCGATTATCTCTCTGGTGGACGAACCCACCCGAACGATTGGCATCAACTACGGTATCTACCGGAATGGGTTTGACCGATATCCAGAGTGGATAGACCAGACCCGTTATCCCCTGGACCATCCGGATATCATTGCTGATATATACCGGACCGGGCGGACAGAAATTCTGACAGGCTGGGATGATCGCTTCAATCGGGAGATTTGGGAAAAGTACGGTCATGAGCGTTATCTGCGCGTGTTCATGCCGATTCGCATCCAGCAAAAAGTAATCGGTGTACTGGAGGTCAGCTGGGACCGTGACCGGAAAGAGCGTGTGGCAGAAGACGAACTGCGCTTGCTTTCCTCGTTGATGGATCAGGCCGCTATCGCGATTCAGAATGTCCGCCTCTTTGAGGAAGCCCGTCTGCGGGCCGAGGAACTAGCTGTCCTGAACGAACTGGGCCAGGCCCTTACTGCCCGGCTGGACGTGCAGCAGGTGCTGGAGGAGGCCTACCGGGGCGCCAGCCGCCTCCTGGATACGACCAACTTCTACATCGCCCTCTACGACCCGCAGACCCAGACGGTTCATTTCCCGCTGGCGCTGGAGGAGAACCAGCGGCGCCCCTATCAATCCCGCCCATTTGCCAGCGGCCTGACCGAGTACATCATCCGCAACCGCAAACCCGTGCTGATTGAGGAAGACGTCCCCGCCCGCCTGCAGGAGATGGGAGTGGAGTTGATCGGGCGGACGGCCCAGTCCTGGCTGGGGGTGCCCCTCATAGTCGGCGAGCAGGTTCTGGGAGTGATGGCGGTGCAGAGTTACACCACCCCGCGCGCCTACGACCGCCACGACCTGGACCTCCTCACCGCCATCGCCAGCCAGGTGGCGATTGCCATCCAGAATGCCCGTTCGTATGAGGAAGCCCGGCGGCGCGCGGAGCGGGAGCGGATCATCCGCGAGGTCACCACCCGCATCTGGGCTTCCCCCGACCTGGAATCCATTCTCCAGACCACAGCCCGGGAACTGGGCCGGGTGCTGGGGACCTCCCACGCCGTGGTGCGGCTGGGCAGCCCATCTCCGGATGACGACGGGGCCCACACTGCAGAAAGGAGGTGAGCAGGAAGCAGGAGGCAAGAAGCAGGGGGCAAGAAGTAGGAGGCAAGAAGCAGGAAGGAAAAATGAAGCACAAAATATGAAAAACACGAAACTCATCTGAAGCCCACAAGGAGGAAACGATGCCCGAGAAAACCCTTCTGGATACCAGTGTACCCAACGCCGGCCGCATCTATGACTACCTCCTGGGCGGCCACCATAACTTTGAGGTGGACCGGCGCGCAGGGGATTTTATTAAATCGTTGGCCCCTTTTGTCCCTAAAATGGTGCGCATGACCCGGTGGTGTCTCCAAGAAATCGCCCATACGCTGACCTACGAGCGGGGATACCGGTACATCATTGACTTCGCCTCTGGCCTGCCGACGATGGGGCATATTCACACTGCTGTTGCACCGGGCACCGTGGTCATCTACTCCGACCGGGACCCGGTCTGTGTGGAGTATTCAAAGGAGATTCTGGGCGATACTCCTAACGTCTACTACTTCCAGGCCGACTGCCGCCGCCCGGAAGAACTCCTGAGCCGCCCTGAGATCCAAGAGATATTAAAAAATAACCGGCGGGTGGCTTTTGTTTACTGGGCTATCACCGGGTTTATGACTGATGAAGAAATAGCCCATGTTGCTCGCGTCCTTTACGAATGGTCAGATCAGGAGAGCTGCTGGGCCGTATTCCTGATGGAAGGTAACCCTGAACATCCAATTGCAAAAAGGCTCCTGGAATTTTATCGCCAGATTGGAGAGCCTGTCTACTATCGGCCTTTGGCTGTCTTTCAAGATCTGGTAAAGCCCTGGCGTCCGGATGAACTGGGGTTTCGTACCCTGGAGCAATGGCATGGCCTGCAGGATACAATGAGCGAGGAAGATAAGCAATTTATTGCCGCTGGCGGGGGCGGTTACGGTGTTTACCTGATCAAGTAGGAGGGGCCATGGGAGGCGGAGCCGGTACACCGGACCTGTTGCAACGCATAGAGGCCGGCAGGGAAGGCCTGGCCGCCCGCATACGTGGCGCGCTGGACGAGTACGCCTTCTCCAACTACGCCATCATCCTGCCCCGGCGGCTGGGGGAGATCGCCCGGGAGGAGGCGGAAGCGTTCCTGGCATTCCTGAGCAGCGGAGACGCGGAGGCGGCCCGCCAGCGGGGCCGCCGCCTGGCCCAGGAGGGGCTGGGTCCCCGCTCCGTCCTGGCCCTGACGGAAACCATCCGGCAGGTCGGCTGGGAGAGCGCCAACCCCGAAGTGGAACTCTGGCCCCCGCTGCAGGAAGCCATCGGCCGCTACACCACCGCGCTGCTGGAGGGGTACATGGCCGGGCGGGAGGAGAGCATCCTGGAGCAGCAGGAGAAAACCCGACAGGCGCTGCTGCGGGCCCTCCAGCGTTCGCAGGGATAAGGGTTGCGGCGGCATTGCCGCCGCAGCCCATCCTCCTCTGGCCGGGGCCGCGAAAAGAAAAATTTTTTCCGTTGCAGCAGCGGAAGTCACCGCAACGAGTAACTATCTGCCAGGGGGCCTTCGGGCAGGCACCATCAAAGACGCGGCGAAGGCATGCCCCTGTAGCGCAGGCCACCAGGCCTGCATACAGGCTCACAGCCTGTGCTGCCATTGAATATGCTCGTAGCAAGCCACGAAGCGCAGCGAAGTGGCATTGAGCACACCCCAAACGGAACACTCATCTCTGATGGAGAGCGGGGCCTGTGAAGGAGAGAGGGGGTATGAGCAGACCTGAAGAGGAACTGAGGGAGATCACGGATTCTCTATCGGCCCATCGCGCAGAACTGGAGGAACGGTTCCGGGAATCGCTGCAATCCACGCTGTTTACCAGTCGTGTTACCCTCCGTCCAGCCCATCTGCGACAAATTGCGCAGGAGGAGGCCGCCGGTTTCTTCGCCTTCCTGCAGGGCGGTGATCTGGCCCCCGTGCGGGAACGCGGAGCCCGGCGCATGCAGGACGGCCTGGGAGAGCAGGCTGTTCTGGACCTGGGGACGACGCTCCGGCTGTTCTGCTGCTCCCATCTGGCAGGAGACCGGATTCTGGAGGGCCTGCGGGTTGCCGATCGCTATATGGGAGCCTTTCTGGAAGGCTATATGGAGGCGCGTGAGGCCCTGGTTCTGAAAGAACAGGAGGAAATTCGCTCCGCTTTTCAGCGCGCGCTGACCGACGCCTCCCGCCGGATGCAGGCTGCCAGCGAGATTGCCCAGGTTGCCTCTACGGTGCTGGACCTGGATGAAATGCTGCACACGGCGATGACCCTGGTCCGGGACCGCTTTGACCTCTATTACGCGGGCGCTTTCCTGGTGGATGAGTACGGCCGCTGGGCTGTGCTGCGGGCCGGTGCTGGGGAGGGAGATGTTTCGGAGACGCTGCCGCCCGGCTTCAAACTGGAGGTGGGGGGCGATTCCTCCATCGGCTGGTGCACGGCCCACGCGCAGCCCCGGGTCTTCTACGAGGTGGGGCAGGAGTCCTCCCGATCTCCCCACCTCCTCCCCGAAACCCGGGCGGAGGTGGCTCTCCCGCTGGTGGCCCGGGGGCGGGTCGTGGGCGCGCTGACCCTCCAGAGCCGCCGGATGCCGGGGTTTACGCCGGAAGATATTACGGCCTTCCAGACGCTGGCGGGTCAACTGGCCTCGGCGGTAGAGAATGCACAACTGTTCGCCGAGGTGCAGGCACGGGCCCGGGAAGTGGAGACCGCCTATCGCCGCTACCTGCGGGAGGAGTGGTCCGGATTTGTCTCTGCCGCCGAAGCGCGCCGCCCGATGGGGTATGCGTATGAGCAGTCCACCGCTTCGGTCTCTCCGCTGCGCGATGGCTGGTGGCCTGGCATGCAGGAAGTCATGCGACGGGGTTCTATCCTTGCCGCCAGTGACACCAGCGCCCTGCCCCGGCCAGCGGATGTGGATATATCCCCGCGCGCAGTTCTGGCGGTTCCGCTTACCCTGCGCGGGGAAACCATTGGCGCGCTGGGGTTCTATGAGACGGAGCGGGAGCGCTCCTGGTCAGCCGATGAGGTTGCGCTGGTGGAAACCATCTCGGCCCAGGTCGCGATGGCGATAGAGAACGCTCGCCTCTTTGAGCAGACCCGCCAGGCCCTGGCGGAGACGGAGGCCCTCTATCGGGCCGCCCGAGCCATCAGCGAGGCGACCTCGGTGGAGGAAATCGCACGCGGCGCGGCCATCGTGGCTCCATCTCTCGGTTGCACTGCCTGCTCTCTGACGGTGGCTGTCCTCACCGCCCCGGATGGCGTTCCCACCCACGGCGACATCTACCCGGTGGTCGCGGCCGGGGAGGACTGGATCACCCTTCCGCCGATGCAGGCTTTCCCGATTGTGGACCGAGAATCTGCCCGGCGGGTGCTGGACGAGCCGGATTTCGTCCTCATTTATGCCGATGTGGAGGACCCCGGCGTGGACATCCCCGAAGAGGTGCGCCAGACGGCCCGCAACATGGGCATGCGCGGGATGGTCACTGCCGGGCTGAGCATCTTCGGGCGGGCGCTGGGATTTCTGAGTTTTCTCAGCCATAACCCCCTGACAGGTTTCTCCGAAGAACATATCCGCCGTATCCGCACCATTGCCGACCAGGTCGCGGTGGCGCTGGAGAACCGCCGCCTGTTGGAGGAGACCAGCCGCCGGGCCGCCCAACTGGCCACCGCCGCTGAGGTCTCCGCAGCCGCATCGTCCATCCTCAGTCTGGAGGAACTCCTGCCGCAGGCGGTGGAATTGATCCGTCAGCGGTTTGACCTCTACTATGTCGGTATCTTCCTGCTGGACGAGACGGGCCGCTGGGCCGTGCTGCGGGCCGGCACCGGCGATGCGGGTCGTCGGATGCTGGAGGCAGGCCACAAACTGGAGGTCGGCGGTAAATCCATGATCGGCTGGTGCACAGCCAATGCCCGGGCCCGCATCGCGCTGGACGTGGGCGCGGAGGCCATCCGCTTTGATAACCCCCTCCTCCCGCTGACCCGCTCCGAGATGGCCCTGCCGCTCATCAGCCGGGGCCGGGTCATCGGCGCGATGACCATTCAGTCCGACCGACCCGCTGCCTTCACTGAAGAGGACATCACGGCTCTGCAGGCGATGGCCGACCAGTTGGCCACGGCCATTGAGAACGCGCGGCTCTTCGCAGAGACCGGCCAGGCCCTCACCGAGACCCGTGAACTCTTTGAGGCCGGGCGGGCCATCGGCGCGGCCACAACTCCCGCTGAAGTCGCCCGGGCCCTGGTCCAGTACGTGGCCCGTACTGGCCTGGACCTGGCCCGTGTGATGATGCTGGAGCCGCCAGATGACCCCGCCTACATTGTGATGGGAGAGCACTGGACGTCAGATGGACGTCCGGTTCACCCATATGGTACTCGTTTCCCTCTGGCCGACTTCGGCCTGCGTCAGTTCATCCAGCCCACTGAGGCTTTTACATCAGAGGACATCTATACCGACCTGCGCGTGGATGCCCGCGCCCGGACCGTCCTGGAAGTCGTGCGGCTGCGCGCTGTTGCGCTGGTCCCCATCTCCATCGGCCAGCGGATGCTGGGAGTACTCCTGGTGGGGAGGGATACTCCCTACCCCTTCCCGGAGAAACTGGTCCGCAATCTCTGGACCCTCTGTGGTCAGGCGGCCATCACGATGGAGAACCTGCGCCTGTTAGAGGAGACGCGCCGCCGGGCCCAGGAACTGGAGGCCATCAACGAAATCGGCCGCACCATCAGTTCGGTTCTGGACCCCCAGGCCCTTGTGCGGCAGATTGTGGATATCACCAAATCCCGCTTTGGCTATCACTTTGTGGGTATCTGGCTGAGGGAAGACCGCAGGCTGGTATTTGAGGACGGGAGCACCATCGGGGATTCGGACCGACGGCTGACGCCGCGTACTATGAGCATGGACATAGACCGGCCGGGGATTGCCACCGATGTATTGCGCACCGGGCAACCGGTGGTCGTCAACGATGTCCTGAGCGATCCCCGGTACATCACCGTATCGGAACTGGCGGCCACCCGTTCCGAACTGGCCGTTCCCATTGAGGTGAAGGGGCAGGTCATCGGGGTTCTGGACGTCCATAGTGGACGTCCCTATGCCTTTGGCCAGGCCGATGTCCTGCTGATGACCTCGCTGGCCAGCCAGGCCGGGGTGGCGCTGGAGAACGCCCGGCTCTTCGCCGAGATGGAGGCGGAGGCCCGCCGCCGGGCACTCATCAGCGAGGTGCTCCAGGTAGCCGCTACCACGATGGACCCCGAAGACCTCCTCCGCCGGGCGGCCTCGGCCATCTCCCGCCAACTGGAGATGCCCACCTTTGTGATGGCGTGGGAACCGGAATCGGAAACCCTGCGGCTGGTCACGGTTCAGGACCCGACGGGGCAGGAGATTTCTCCACCCCGCCCGGATGTGCGGATGGATCGCCAGCAGGCCCAGCCGATGGTGGAGGCGCTTTTCCGGCCGGATGTGACCGTCCTGCGGGACATCCCCCGCCTGGCCTACGGGCGAATGGTGGGCATATCTCACCAGTGGGGCCTTGTGGATGCGGCGTTTGCTCCTCTGGTCATCCGCGGGCAGCCGCTGGGGCTCCTGGCCCTGGGCCGCCAGCCCGGGCACCCGTCCATTGATGAGAACGAGGTGGAGTTCCTCCGTATCATCGCCGGTAACCTGAGCGTGGCCTGGGAGAACGCCCGCCTCTACCAGGAGGCCGTGGAGACGGCGGAACGGCTCAAGGAGGTGGACCGGCTCAAGTCCCAGTTCCTGGCGAACATGTCCCACGAACTGCGGACGCCGCTCAACTCCATCATCGGCTTCTCCCGCGTCATTCTCAAAGGGATTGACGGCCCCATCACCGACCAGCAGCGGCAGGACCTGGAGGCTATCTTCAACAGCGGTCAGCATCTGTTGGGCCTCATCAACGACATCCTGGACATCTCCAAGATTGAGGCCGGCAAGATGGAACTCTCCTTTGAGCCGACCGACCTGGGGGAGATCATCCGGGGGGTGATGTCCACCGCCATCGCGCTGGTCAAGGATAAACCCGTAGAGTTGCAGCAGTCGGTCCCCGCCGACCTGCCCACCATCATCGCCGACAGTCGCCGGGTCCGCCAGGTGCTCCTGAACCTGGTCTCCAACGCGGCGAAATTCACCGACCGGGGGTTCATCCGGGTGGAGGCCCGGGTGGAGGGGGACTTTGTTGTCATCTCCGTCTCTGATAGCGGCATCGGCATTCCGCCGGAGAAACTGCCGCACATCTTTGAGGCCTTCACCCAGGTGGACGCCTCGCCGTCCCGCAAGTACGGCGGCACCGGCCTGGGGCTGACGATCAGCAAATCCTTCGTAGAACTCCACGGTGGCAGGATATGGGTGGAGAGCGAAGTGGGCAAAGGGTCCACGTTCACCTTCACCCTGCCCATTCAGGGGCCGTCCCAGGTCAGGGCGGAGGCCGGCCCGGCGGAGGAGGCACCCCCGCCCGGGGAGGCGCCGACCCCGGTTCCGGAAGCGCCGGGGCGGGTGGTGCTCTGCGTGGACGATGATGAGGGCGTCATCACCCTCTTCCGCCGGTACCTGGATAAGCAGGGTTATCGGGTGGTGGGCCTGAGTGATCCGTTCCGGGTGGTGGAGGAGGCCCGCCGCATCCGCCCCTTCGCCATCACCCTGGATGTGATGATGCCCGGCAAGGACGGCTGGCAGGTCATCCAGGAACTGAAGGCGGACCCCGAGACCCGCGATATCCCGGTGGTGATGTGCACCATTGTCAGTGAGAAGGGGAGGGGGCTGAGTCTGGGGGCCGCGGATTACCTGGTCAAGCCCATTCTGGAGCAGGACCTGATCTCTGCGCTGGACCGGCTGGACCGGGAGGAGGGCCGCCATCGGGTGCTGGTGGTGGACGACCAGCCCGACGACCGGAATCTTCTGCGGCGGATGATTGAGAGTCAGGAAGGGTATGAGGTGATGGAAGCGGCCAGTGGCCAGGAGGCGATTCTGCTGGTCCGCCAGCGCCGCCCGCACATCATCATCCTGGACCTCCTGATGCCGGAGATGGATGGCTTTGCCGTGTTAGAAGCGTTGAAAGCAGACGAGACCACCCGTGCCATCCCCATCATCGTCGTCACGGCCAAGGAGTTGACAGAGCGGGACCGCCAGTTGCTGAATAACCGGATTGAGGCGTTGATCCAGAAAGGGGTTCTGCAACAGGAGGAGTTGCTGGAGGACGTGGCAGCGGCCCTGCGTAAACTGGCACGAGCCGCGCAGGCCGCGCAGTGAGAAAACTGCCCGACGGTCGGGTGTGTCCAAGTTTGTCGGGGGGCCATTTCCTCGATGAAGGAAATATATTTTTCATTGCAGCGGCTTCGCCGCTGCAATGAAAAATATATTCTTTATTCACCCGTATCTATCCTGGTCCCATTTCGCTTTCGGGTTCGTTGAAAATCCGATGATACCCCCGGTCCAGTTCGTCATCGCTCAGATGGGTGTACCGCTGGGTGGTGGTGATGCTGCGGTGGCGGGCCAGTTCCTGGGCCAGCCGGACGTTCCCGCCGCTCCCCCGCAGGACCACGGTCACAAAGTAGTGGCGGAACGTGTGAGGGGTGATGGTGCCCCGGGCTCGCTCTCCCAATGCTGCCACCGTCCATTCCTCCACGATTTTCTCCGCCGACCGAGGGGATAAGGGTAGCACGCGCCCCTCGGCCCCCCTGTCGTGGCGGGCGAAAAGGGGAAGCCCGCTGAGCGGACGGCCCTGCTGGCCGTCCAGTTCCGCCCGGGCGTCCAGATAAGCCCGCAGATAGCGCAGACTTCGCTCGGAGAAGCGCACAATTGCCTCCCGGTTCCCCTTCCCCAGCACGCGCGCCCGCGCTTCGGCCCAGTCCAGATGCCCGCGGGTCAGCCCACAGGCCTCGGAGACCCGGAGGCCGGTATCGGCCAGCACATAAAGTAGAGCACGATCTCGCAAAACCCGCAGGTGCTCCTGCTCATCGTGGGGTGGGGTGGTGGCCGCCTGCGCGACGGTCTCCAGAATTTTCTCTATCTCCGCGCGCGGGAACGGTGGGAGCCTGGTCGCTTCCCGGCGCGCTCGCCTCTGGCACAGCCGTCGCAGGGCCGGCAGGTTGACCGGTGCCCAGTTCTCCGCCGCCGCGTACTCGTAGAAGGCCGTCAGTGCCGTGATGTACAGCCGCTCTGTAGCGACGGCGAACGCGTGGAGGGACTGGATGAACCAACTCATCCAATCCACCGAGAGTTCGCTTACAGGTGCAGCGGAGGTGACACCGTGCTCTTTCAGTACATCCAGGAAATGGCCAATGGCCTGGGCGTAGGCCCGATGGGTGTTGGGGCTCCGGCTGGCGGCAACCTCGTCCAGGAACTTCTCCAGGGCGTCCTGCAGGGTCAGATCGGTCATCGTCCGTATTGTAAAACAGAAGATATTATTCGTCAACTTGTGCAAAGGGTGGGGAGGCTGGGTCTAAACCCAATATGGTTCGTATAAGTTCAACTATCCGAATCATAAATACCCCTCCATTCGGCCTAGCATAGGCATACCCATACCGGTGCCACTGCGGGGCTCCCAGGCATCCCCCGGCAACGGCTCCCGCGTCAGCCACATCCCCGCCCAGGGGTCGTACAGCCGAACGCCAAATTCATACAGGCCCAGGTGCTCATCCCACTCTTTGCCCGCAAAGGTGTAATGGTTGTGCGGGTCCGTCCAGTTGCCCTCAGCCGGCAGAACCTGCCCAAAGGCATCATATCGGTAGTTGTGCGTGCTCTGGCCCAGGTGCTGGGTCAGCCCCGCAACGCTCCCCCGCCCGTCCAGGTGAACCCAGTAGGCCTGGCCCTCCGCCCCCGCCGGGAAGTGGCGCATCACTAACAGCATCGGCGTCGGGCTGAAAGCCTCCACCCCGCCCCGGTAGAATTCCTCCCGCTGGCTATCCTATCAAAGCCGGGTAAAACGGCTCATTAACCACATTGGCAGCGCCATGAATGCTGCTGCTCCTATCATAAAGGGAATTGGCCATAATTCACGAAGGTATATGGCAAAAGCCACACCACCGAGTGGCATCCCAATAGCTACCGAGATTGCAGCGACCCGATAACCTCTGCTAGGAGAGCGGATAGCAACACTCGCTACAAATCCACCACCCAGCACCGCTACAGCCAGCACACCGAATACGATTGAAAGTACAAACTGCCAAGTGCTCATCTGTTACCACTCCTTCAAAAGCACCTGGAATGTCCTTCTCCAGGCTTCCCAATCGGTTGGGCTGGTAAATACCACCGAGCCCCCAGACCTTCCCATAAAGTTTCGCTCAATGTCATAGTGCAGCTGTGAACCACTAATAACAAGGTCAATGTTGGACTCCGGTATAAGACCCAGCAACATATTCCGGGCCGAAACCAGAGTATCTTGACCGATGGTAATCCCTCTTTCTGTGAGACCGGTATAGCCTGCAGCAATATCGGAGCCGATCGTGGCTGCTAACGCAGCCAAGCCCAAGATGTTTTCCGCTCGCCCAAGAGGGCTATAATTTGCAATGGCCACATCAAGGGCCCAAGCGATCTTCAGACCCAATATAGCCCCAGGGATTGCTCCTACTCCTTCTGCTGATGCACCTGCTGCAGCAAACCCTCCAACGAGGATGCCAGCCGAGATGTCGGTAATGGCCGCCTCTACGCCGCTGAGGAGAAAAGCAATCGCGTCCAGAGTTAAAGCCGTTTTAGATAAAATGTTGGCTATCTGTTGGCGATCGTGCCACCATTCCGAAAGCGCGGGTTGAGGCGAGCATTGTGCCCCAGTCGGCGTGGGTGTGGGTGTCCACGGCGGCGTGGGCCTCGGCTGCGGTGCTGGCATCGAGGTTGGCAGTCTGGGAGGCGCCGGGGTCGGTGTCGGTCCAGGAGCAGGCGTGGGCGGCGGTGTGGGCACAGGAGTGAGGCCAGGCCCTGTCCCCTGCATCCCATACGGGTCATAGTAACTGATGGGGTTCGCAAAGGCATACTGGTAGCGGTGCCACGTGCGGGGCTCCCAGGCATCCCCCGCCAACGGCTCCCGCGTGAGCCATACCCCCGCCCAGGGGTCGTAGAGGCGGAAGCCAAATTCATACAGGCCCAGGTGCTCATCCCACTCTTTCCCCGCCCGGAATCCTATAACACAAAGTCAGGTAAGTTCTGATAGTACTCCGGTGATTGAGGATATCCCTCCGGCAACAGCGGCTTGAGAAATTCCTTGAGTTGAGCCAACTTCCCACGGTCAATGTTGTTGATGTCTTCCGTCAACTGAAGATAGTATCCGTTTTCCAATTTCCTGACCAGGGAAACCGGGGCCGCCGACAAGACCTCCTCCCCTCCCAATAGCTCAATATGCCCCCTGGACAGCAAATTCCCCCAGTAATACCCCCGCACTTTGCTCCGAAACCCTCGCGCCGCCCAGGGATAGGAGAGCCCAACGGCTCGCTCGTAAGGGCTCATTGTATAACCACTGGTTATGACATAATCAACAGTAATATATCCCACCACCCCTTCAACCGCACTAAAGGTGGACAGGGCCAGTTCTACAACCCACGCCTGGACGGCTTCGCTGACCCTCCCATTCAGCATTTCTTTAACATCCAGCGCAAATTCCATAAGGCTGGCCTCTTCAGGCTCTTGAGAGAAATGTATACAGACTCCCCCGACATGGGGATCTCCCTCCAAAGAATTTCGCAATTTCTCTTTCCAGATAACCAGATCAAATCCTTCCAGCGGGAAGTCCTGGGCAACCTCCTCCCATTTCAGCCGCCTCAGGGAACGCGAGCGTGACCTGGAGCCCACCGGATGCCATATGGGATAGAAGCGCAACTCCGGGTCTGTGGTATAAGGCTGCAGGAAGTCAAAGGTTTTTTGCAGGAAGTCCAGGGCGACCGATTGTGAAATGGAAGCATAGGTGGATACCGACATATACAGACATTTTCCCCATTCAAATGCTATTGGCATGCTTCCTCCCTCCCGCGATTCTCCTGAAAGGTGCAAGCACGATGAACCGCCTAAAATCCAACAGCACACACTGGCGCAAGCGGACCACAGGCCGGCGATAGAAGTTTGGCCCCCCACCATAACAGCAGGATGCCGGTGGGAACACCAACGGTGACCACCACCGGGACGGGCTGCAGGGCCGGCGTCTGGGACCGCTCCCGTCCCTCTTCCGGCTCGGGCACAGGTACAGGGACAGGCTCTTGAGGTGCCCCCTCAACCTTGTAGAAAAGTATACCCTGGAATCTCGGGATTGATCTCACCATAATTCGCTCATTCCCGTAGGGCACGACAAATGGCGGTATGTATGAACCAGGAACACTTCCAGGTAAGTGGTCAACATACCGCTGGAGTTGATCCAGCGAGCGCGCGGTGCGCCACCAGGGCTGATCGGGTTTGATTTCCCATATCTCATTCCCATACACCAGGTCCGCATAGCCTATACCTCCATTAGGCCCTGCACCAGGGATCGGAACATTCATCTGCGCTCCTGGGCGAATATAGGTGGCGAAATATTCTTGAACGGCTCTATGGTATGCCGATGAGCCAATGAACCCCGGTACCGGGATGCACGCCGGTAGTGTTGCGCCAGCCGGTAGAGGGGCCTGCGGTATCTCAGCCGGTACAACAGTCGGCACAAATGCCGGAGGTGCCTGTACATTGTATGGTCCCAGGGTTCCCGTGTAGCAAATCTCGCCCGGCTTGCACTCCGGCGGCGGCACTTGCATCCCATACGGGTCATAATAACTGATCGGGTTTGCGAACGCATACTGGTAGCGGTGCCACGTGCGGGGCTCCCAGGCATCCCCCGGCAGCGGCTCCTGCGTCAGCCACACCCCCGCCCAGGGGTCGTAGAGCCGGACGCCAAATTCATACAGGCCCAGGTGCTCATCCCACTCTTTGCCCGCAAAGGTGTAGTGGTTGTGCGGGTCCGTCCAGTTGCCCTGGGCTGGCAGGACCTGGCCGTAAGCATCATACCGGTAGTTGTGGGGGCTTTGACCCTGGCCCCTGGCAACATCTCCCACATTGGTCTGCTACTTGCGCCGAGAAGAAAGCGATAAAACCGCAAGCAAAATCGCACTACCAAACAAAGAGAGAGCAAAACCAATCCTAAACCACAACACCCTCTTTTGATGATCCGGCTCAAACAACGCCAGAAATGTGCTCAATAGAAATATAGTCCAAGCCCATATTTGCCAGATAAAACCCCGCAGCTCAACCAGGTTGTTCCTCTTTCTTCCAGCCAGCATTGCCAGCCAAGAGGGCACACAGATAACCTTACCAGGAACAACCCGTGAAACATGGCGATGGCCCAAATAACCCAAGAACCAAACAATCAATGGTATTAAAGACATAAAAATCCAGTCAATGATGACCTCTTCATTCACAATCAGGCCTCCAGATTTTGTGCCAATTACGAACAATCTCAGGCCATGAAAGAGGCCAGTTGTTGATCACCTCAAAAGATCCTGAGCGGAGGAGGTTAGAGAGGGTGATCGATCTCAAGAAGTTCTCCGTCATAATGCTCTCAACAACTCGTTGGTCCAGCCAGGGAGACCAGCGGGCGAAAGGTGCCGCTAACTCATCTAAACTGGGAACAGGACCAGCCAACCCTCCAGTTATACCCCCTACCACTGCATTCAAAGCCAAATCCTCCCACCTAAACGGTTGATTGTTGGACCACTGTGTTAGCCCATACTGGACGATATTAGCTCCTGCTCCTAAGGCAATGGCTCCGCCCATCCCAGTTGCTACAAAGGGCGCCAGAGCCCCTGCAACGGCCCCCACTCCCGTTGCTATCGCCACATCACCCCAATCCACATTTTGCCACCTCTCCGCAAAGGAGCCCTGCCCTGTAGCAATTTGTGCAACGAGTGATCCGGCACCAGCAACCAGGCCGCCCACGATACCACTAACAATTGGAATCACGATGGGAAACTCACCATACGGGTCATAGTAACTGATCGGGCTGGCATAGGCATACTGGTAGCGGTGCCACGTGCGGGGCCCCCAGGCATCCCCCGGCAACGGCTCCCGCGTCAGCCACACCCCCGCCCAGGGGTCGTAGAGCCGAACGCCAAATTCATACAGGCCCAGGTGCTCATCCCAATCCTTGTTACCGCCAATCTGGTGCCCAACCAGGCCCTATATACTTCTTCTGACCGTTCTCTCTATGAATGATGTACATTCTGCCAAAAGAGTCATTGACGACTAACCACTTCCCATCTCCAGACCAGCCCGGCATAGATAGCCTCTCCGGCCAATTCGTAAACTCCTCTTTCGCTCCCTCCACTTCAACCAAAACCTGTTCTTCGCCCCCTTCAACACGCCGGATTACTAAATAGCCATCGGGACGATAGTAAGCCAGCCACTCCCCATCGTCGGAGAAAGACGGATGAAGCCCTGGGAAAACCTCTCGCGTTCCTCTTTCAGGATGATAGAGCAGAACTTGCCAGGTTTTGGTATCAGAATCATAAAAATCAGTAACCAGCCATCCAGATGAATTCTCGCCGATGGAATCCATAAACTCCAGAGCCGGGAGGAGGATGACCCCGTTCATCCGGCAATTTTTTAAGTCGTGTCGGCCAACAAGCACAGAGCCTGGCATCTGATACCCTTGATAATTTTGGTAAATGGAGGAATACACATTGAAGAACGCAATTATATTCCCTTGAGGGTCAAAATTGAGGCGGCCCCCCAATGGAGCATCACACTGGAATCCAAACATCTTCCCTTCTTGGGTAATTAGTCGAACCACTGGCGGAATTCCACGCATAGAAAATAGCAATTCTCCCTGGAGTGACCAGCGCGGGAATAACCCTTGAGAAGTCACCAGACGCGCCCCCCACATAGAGCGAGACCCATCATACAGAGCGAACCGGTATTCCACTCTCCCTGTGCCATCAGGGTGAACAAATCCCAGGGTTCGAAACCGGGAAGAAGCAAGATAAGGGGGATCCGGTGCAAAAACGATCTCTCGCAACGGGAGACCCGCAGGGAGGGGGGTTGTATTTTCCCAGACCCCGAAAAATCCCCATCTCCAAAATAAGAAAAGGCAACCAACGCAAATGATCCCTATTACACAAAAAATAACACGAAACCGGGCTGAAAACACAAGTACCTCCTTAGACCGCCTTATTCACCCAACAAATTTCTGGTATCAAGGTCCTGCTTGGCCCTCCAGTCTTGTAATTACTACAAAATGGGGTCTGATGAAGAATGTTGGATACTCGTTAATATAACGCTCAAGCTCCGTCCTGGATTTCCACGTTAAACTATTCTCACGCCTTTCCCACCCTGAGTTCAGGAATCCAAACTCTTCTTTCTCTCCAATCCGCTGATAAGCCACAAACGTTACAGCATGACCCCCAAAGGGATTTTGGGGATCGGTGCTGTAGGTAAAGAGGACTATTTGATTAGGGTTCTGGAGAGTTTGGATCAATTCATCAACCGAAAGCAATTGGGCTTCTGCCTGGATGGGCGGACGAAATACTTGATAACCTCCGATTTCCTCCCAATAAGGAACTCCGTGCTCTGCTAATATCCGCAGACCAATTTCATTCACGACTCGCATCTGCTGGACAGGGGTAACAGCACCACCATCGGGAAGCCAGGAATAAAAAGGCCATCGCTGGGGTGGGAATAGGGAAGCCAGACTATCATCAAAGGCCGGGAATCCAAACAGGAAATACTGCTGGGCCCGGATTGCTTCTACAACATCTCTACCTGTTGTGTTCAGACCAAAGAGTAAGTTGAGTGCTGTAGAAATCGCGTAAGAAGCGCAATAATTGGTAGGGCCTTGATCTTGCTGGTATCTCAAAAGGGTCTCCACAGGCAAGTTCCGAAATGTGATGAGAACATTTCCATTTGGCACTTGCATCCCATACGGGTCATAGTAACTGATGGGGTTCGCAAAGGCATACTGGTACCGATGCCACGTGCGGGGCTCCCGGGCCTGGGCCGGCAACGGCTCCCGCGTCAGCCACACCCCCGCCCAGGGGTCGTACAGCCGAACGCCGAATTCATAGAGCCCCAGGTGCTCATCCCATTCTTTGCCCGCAAAGGTGTAATGGTTGTGCGGGTCCGTCCAGTTGCCCTGGGCCGGCAAGACCTGGCCGTAAGCATCATACCGGTAGTTGTGGGTGCTCTGGCCCTGGTGCTTGGTCAGCCCCGCAACGCTCCCCCGCCCGTCCAGGTGAACCCAGTAGGCCTGGCCCTCCGCCCCCGCCGGGAAGTGGCGCATCACTAACAGCATCGGCGTCGGGCTGAAGGCCTCCACCCCACCCCGGTAGAATTCCTCCCGCTGGCCGTTCCAGATGAAGTATTCCGCCACCGGGTCCCGATCGTCCAGAACATACTCCGTCCGCTTCACCCCGCCCGCGCCGGTTTTGGGGTCGTATTCCTTCACCAGCCGGCGGCCCAGGCCGTCGTAGAAGAGGCGGGTCACCTCCCGGTCCACCCGCTGGCCCCGGTGGTTGGTCTGGTAGGCCTGGGCTACGATGAGCCGCCCCTCCCGGTCGTAGACGTAGTCCATCCCCTGGGTGTCCGGCCCCGGCGGACCCGGCCAGTTCAGGTTCACCCGGTTGCCATTCGCATCGTAGGCGTAGACGAAGGCCTGACGGTCGTTGGGTTGAGCGCCCACCCGCAGGGCCTGCAACAGTTGGTCCGCCGCATCGTAGGTGTAGGTGACCTCAAAGCCGTCCCGCGGCCGCGGGGTGGTCCGGTCGTCGTTGGCCCACCACCGGGTGCGGTTGCCGGCGGCATCGTATTCGTAGACCGCCCGGAAGCCCTCGCTGTCGGTCACGCCGGTCAGACGGCGCAGGGGGTCGTAGGTGTAGCGCTCGGTCACTACGGGCGGGTTGCGCCAGCCGTAGGTGGCGGTCATCACCGTCCGCAGGCCCACCTCGTTCACTTCGTAGGCAAAGGCGGCGATGACCGTCCCATCCAGGCGGCGGGTGGTCAGGCTCCGCAGCCGGTTCGCCCGATCGTAAGAGGCTTCGGTCACGGTGCCGTTGGGGTTGACCTGGCGCACCAGGTTCCCCACCCCGTCCCGTTCAAAACGCGTGCGCCGACCCTCGGGATCCGTCACCTCCCGAAGCCGGTTGCTGGCATCGTAATCATACCGGAGGACCCCGCCCTCGGGCAGGGTCAGGGCCACCCGGTTGCCGGCCGGATCGTAAGCATAACGCAGGCGGCGGCCCAGGCTGTCGGTCGCCTCCACCACCCGGTTGAGGGAATCATAAGCCCAGCGGCTCACCCCTAGGGTGTCGGTCATCGCCGTGCGGTTGTGGTTCTCATCGTAGGCGAAGGCGATGACGACGCCGCCGTCGTAGGCGATGCGGACCAGGAGGTTGTCGGCGTCGTAGGTGTAGGTGGTGACACGGCCGGCGGGGTCCACCCGGCGGACCCGGTTCCCGGCGGGGTCGTAGGCGTAGCGCCAGGTGTTCCCCAGGGGGTCGGTCTCGGCCACCAGGCGGTGGAGGGAGTCGTATTCGTAAAACGTGAAACGTGAGGCGCGGGCAGTGTTGGGGGGCAAGGTCACCTGGATCAAATCGCCGCTGGGGTCGTAGGCATAGTGGAAGGCGACGTTTGTCTGGTTATCAGCGGGGGCACCGGGGCGGTGGTTCAGGGTGACGGCCGCCAGGCGGTAGACGCCGTCGTAGTCGTAGCGGGTCACCACCCCGTCGGGTTCAATCCGCAGGGTCTGGTTGCCCACCGGGTCGTAGATGTGGCGGATGGTCTCCCCTTCGGGGTTGGTCACCGTCTCCAGGCGGTCCAGGGGATCGTAGGTGAAGGTAGTGCGGTGGCCGTTGCCGTCCACGAGGGCAGTGCGGTTGCCGTTCGGGTCGTATTCGGAGCGGGTGATGAAGCCCTCGGGGTCGGTAACGGTGGCCAGGCGGTAAAGGCCGTCGTAGGTGAAGTGGGTGGTATGGTTGTTGGGGTCGGTGCGGGCAATGAGGTTGCCGGCCGGGTCATAGGTAAAGCGGGTGACGCCGCCCAGGGGGTCGGTGGCCGAGATGAGGCGGTTGAGGGCATCGTAGGCGTAGGCTGTGGGGAAGCCCCGGGCGTCCACCCGGCGGAGGAGGTTCCCCACCCGGTCGTAGGCGAAGGTGATCGTGTGCCCTTCCGGGTCCGTGCGGGCCACCCGCCGGTTCAGGCCGTCGTAGACAAAGCGGGTGGCGTGGCCGTTGGGGTCGGTGAGGCGGAGGAGGTTCCCCACCCGGTCGTATTCGTAGCGGGTGGTCACGTTCACGTCCGGCCCGGGCGGCTGGCCCGGCCGGCAGTTGCGGGTCTCGGCGATGAGCCGGTTCAGGGCGTCGTATTCGTAGCAGGTGGCGATGCCATTGGGATCCACCCGCCGGATGAGGTTCCCGGCCGGGTCGTATTCGAAGCGGGTGGTGACGTTGACGTCGGGGCCCGGGGGTTCGCCCGGACGGTAGTTGCGGATTTCGGCTGTGCGCCGGTCCAGGAGATCGTATTCGTAGCGGATGGTCCTCCCGGCGGGGTCGGTGAGGGCGATGAGGTTGCCATCCGGGTCATAGGCATAGGTGGTGGTCTGGGAGAGGGCGTCGGTGGCGGCGATGAGGCGATTGGCGGCGTCGTAGGCGTAGACGGTGGCGAAGCCGCGCGGGTTGACCCGGCGGATGAGGTTGCCGTTGGGGTCGTATTCGTAGCGGGTGGTCACGTTGACATCGGGCCCTGGGGGTTCGCCGGGGCGGCAGTTGCGGATTTCGGCCCGGAGCCGGTTCAGGGCGTCGTATTCGTAGCAGGTGACCGTACCATTGGGGTCAACCACCCGGATGAGGTTCCCCGCCGGGTCGTATTCGTAGTGGGTGGAGACGTTGGTGTCGGCGTTCCGGGGGCCGCCGGGGACGTAGTTCCGGATGCGCTCCACCAGCCGGTCCAGGTGGTTGTAGACGTAGCGAGTGACCCGGCCCTCGGGGTCGGTCTCGGCGGTGAGGTTCCCCACCCCGTCGTAGGCGTAGCGGGAGGTGGCCCCTTCCGGAGCGTGGACGGCGATGAGGCGCAGGAGGGCATCATACTCGTAGGCGGTCAACAGGCCCTCCGGGTCCTGCATCGCTGTGAGTTCATTCATCAGCCCGTAGGTGTAGACGGTGGTGTAACCCAGGGCGTTGATCTCCCTCATCAGGCGGTCGGAATCGTCGTATTCGTAGCGGGTGGGGTTCCCGTTGGGGTCCACCTTCCGCGCGAGGTTGCCGTTGGGGTCGTGTTCGTAAGCCTCGCGGTAGCCCAGGGGGCCGAAAACGCCGGTGAGGAGGGGGCTTCCGGCGTCGTAGGTGTAGGTGAAGACGGCGCCGTTGGGGGTGGTCATCGCTACGGTGCGGCCCAGGCCGTCGTAGCCGTAGCGGGTGAGGGCGCCGACGCCGTCCTCCACGGCGATGAGGTTCCCGGCCGCATCGTAGGTGTTCGTGAGGACGTTCCCGTTGAAGTCGGTGAGGCGGATGGGGAGGCCCCGCGCGTCGTAGGCGAAGGTGCGGGTGAAGCCCAGGGCGTTGGTGATGACGGTGAGATTGCCCCGGTCGTCGTAGCCGTAGAACGTGCGGCGGCCGGCCGGATCCTGCTCCATCGTCAGCCGGTCCATTTCGTTGTATTCCCAGGCCCGCTCCCAGTCCAGGGGGCCGTACTCGTGGATGAGGTTGCCCCGGTCGTCGTAGACGTAGCGCCACTGGCGGCCCTCTTTGTCCCGGAAAGAGACCCGGCGGTCCTGGTCGTCGTAGCCGTATTCTTCGGTATGGCCCAGAGGGTCGGTGAGGCGGATCAGGCGGTAATCCTCGTCGTACTGGTGGACGGTGGGGTGGCCGTAGGCGTCCCGGACGGTGCGGGTATGGGAGGGGTCATCATAGGAGAATGTGCGGCGGGCGGTGGCCCCTTCTATTTGTTCTATCACCCGGCCGTATTCGGGGGCATCCGGGTTTTCCCCGTAACGCAGTTGCAGGATGGGGTGGCCTTTGGGGCTGATGATGGCCGTGAGCCAGCCCTGGGAGTTGTAGGTATAGTGCCAGGTCTGGCCCCGGGCATCGGTGAAGGCGGTGAGGAGGCCGTCGGTGTAAGCATATTGCAGCCGCACGCCCTCGGGGGCCGTGATTTCCCGGATGAGCCCTTCGGGGGTGTAAGCCAGTTCTATCCAGCGGCCGGCGCTGTTTTCCACCCGGACCAGTTGCCCGGCCCCGTTGTAGGTGAGGGTCTGGGTGTTGCCGTTGGGGTCCTGGACCTCCACCAGGCGGCCGTCGGGGTCAAAGCGATACCGGGTGAGGTCCTTCTGCTGGAGGATGTAGCCGCCGGGGACGGCCTGGAAGCGATCGGTATTGCCGGGGGTTACCGGGGAGAAAGAGCCGTCGGGGTTGCGCCGGAAGCGGGCAGTGTGGCCGTCGGGGTAATGGATTTTGACGCCCTGGAAAAGGAGGTTGTCCACGAACTCCAGGTAGAAGTCAAAGGGCCATGACCAGCCGGGGCCGAAGGGGCCGGGATCCATCCCGATGAGGGTGAAATCCCCTTGCGGGGGGACGGCCTGGGCGTTGTAGACCCGCTCCACCCGGATCTCCGTGTTCCCGATGCCGGGCAGCCGCAGGTCCAGGGTGCGGGTGACAAAGTTTCCGGAGGCGGTGTTGACCGGGTCGCCCTCGGTGCCCTGGTGGCCGCCGCAGGGGCCTTTGAGGCAGGAGAAGCCGAGACTCTCAGGGTCAATAGAAGAAAGGGAGATGCTCCAATGGCTGGAGTTACCGGCCGCATCTTTGGCAGTGATGGTGAAGGTATTCCGGCCCGCGCGCCGCAGGCGGACACCGGCCCCATACCGATCCCCGCTCACCCGCCCCATCGCCGCGCTGGCGCCGCCTCCGCTGCTGCTGGTGGCGACCAGGTGAACAGAAGCCACCGCGCAGTTATCCACTACCGTCGCTTCCAGGTAATATTCACCCCGGCCCAGCGGAAGGATCGCCACACCACTGATCTGCGGCGGGGTAACGTCTTTCATCGTCAGGTAGTAGGCGGAGGAGGAGTAGGTGATGTAGGATTGGGTCCATAGCACGGTCTGGATGGAGTAAGTGGCGCTGAAGGGGGCGTTGGGGAAAAGGTCTCGGTTCACTGGCTGGGGTGGGATAGAAGAGCCGTTATAGGCATGTTCCCAGGTTCCCCCGCCGGGGCCGGAGGCTGTAATGCAGGCATGGTCACGGGTGTAGAGACTGCCGGTGCCGGCGGCGTCACTGGAAAGGAGGATTTGGGTGCCAGTGTAATAATCAAAAGAGGCCACACCATTATAAAAGGTGTGGGGCAGGGATGGCGCGGTGGCCGGTGGGATGGCCGGAGCCAGATGGACTGCCTGGTCGCAGGGGTTGGTGGCCCCCTGGGCCAGGAGACCGAAATCGGTGAAGTGGGTGGTCCAGCCGGTAACCACGTTGCCTTCAGGGTCCACAACAGAAGGTAGCACTTCCCAGCGCCCGGTGGAGAGATCGCGGTAATAAAGGTGGAGTCGCTGCTCCAGCCAGCGGGGGAGACCGGGGTCATCATAGCGGGCCCGGATTTCCAGAGGAGCACCGAACTCCTTCACCGGCCGCCCGTCATCAGCCCCGACGGCCTCCAGGGAAAAGTCCCCCACACCGGCCGCGAAGCCTTCCGGCCGTGCCGCCGGGAGAGCCTCGTAGCGCACCCGGACGTTTCTATCCACGGCGCCGGGGGGAAAGGTCACAATCACCCGGCCATCGGGGGAGGGAAAAGTCCCGCCGCGGGGAGAGATGAGAGTGGGATCATAATTGCGAGTCACAAGAGGAAGAAAGAGGGTGAAACGGGGAGCCGCCGAAGCCACCGAAGCCGAAGGCGGAGCGGGATTATCTCTGGGCTCTGGTCTTTCCGGCATGCCCGCTTTTCCAGATGCAGGGGACAGCACGACAGGAGCCGCTGAGAGGAGAGGCTCCAGTTTCTCATCCCGTTCCTGGTCGCTGAAAGGCAGAACCGGCAGGGGCAGGATGACCTTCGGCACAGGAGACGGAGGGATGGGAGCAGCCGGGAGGGGAGGAGAAGGGGCGGGAATCCTGGCTGCAGGCGGAGCGCTGGGCCCATGCGACTGAGGGAGATCGGGGGTCTCTACCGCAGGGACTGGGGCGGGCATCTCCACAGCTGCTGCCATAGACGATAGGGCAGGCTCACGGGGGGGGGGGCGCCAAAGGAGAAGCCGCCCAGCAGCGAGACGACGCAGAGAAGATGCACCACAATCCGTTCTCTTTGACCGGCCATGGCCACCTCCGTGGGGAACGAAACGGCGAGGTGAAAACATTATAGCAGGGATGCTCGGGTTGTCAAGGAGGCTGAAATACGGTTGTAGGACAACTGCGAGCAGTTGTCCTACATAGTGGAGAGCGTTTGACAAACTCTCTCATCTGCCTTACAATTCCCACAGCCATCAGCAGACCTGCGCCCTATTACGAAATGCAGTTGGTCTTTTTGCCACGAATTGCACGAATTTACACGAATGAGTTCACTGCAAAAACTCATCGCAGAGAACGCGGAGAGCGCAGAGATTTTCTTTAATATTGCTCTGCGTACTCTGCGGTCTCTGCGATAAAGAACCCTTTTTGCAGTGAAGTCACGAATTTAAAGAAACTCGTGGTAACTACCTACCAGGGAGCCCCCGGGCAAGCGCTATCAAAGACGCGGCGAAGGCATGCCCTTGTAGCGCAGGCCGCCAGGCCTGTATTTGCAGGCTAAAGCCTACGCTACATTATCTGCAAACGATTCAGGGTAGGTAATTACAACTCGTGCCAGTTCGTGAAATTCGTGGCGAATTCCGGCCACCTTTGTGTCCTTCGTGGTTCATATCCAACCCTGGCAGGAGGAACCAATGGGCAATCCGGTGAAAATCTGCGACCTGGTGCTCCGG
>Ga0272449_1000908_pt1 | contig 32713 bp, 28 predicted proteins | sample YNPCB0241_FD_198679 | JGI IMG/M metagenome (GOLD analysis project Ga0272449, IMG submission 198679) | Hot spring sediment microbial communities from Yellowstone National Park, WY, United States - YNP-CB-024-1 | ecosystem: Environmental > Aquatic > Thermal springs > Hot (42-90C) > Sediment... | reverse complement strand
TGGGGAGCAGTGAATTGTTTGGAGGTAAGGATAAAAAACAAAGAGGTAGTATTAGCAACAGAAAGTGGTTCTAAAGCGATAGATGTTACTGCTGGCAGAGGAGACGATATGGTATGGGTGGGCAAGGAGTCAAACTGGCCAAAGACAGTAACGCTTCCAGAGCCCCAAAAGGATGTACGAAACATAGAAGCGGTTGCTGTTATAAGTCCTCCCAAGACAAAAATAGAAGTGCCGGCAAAACTTTATATCCCAGAACCCATTCCCGGGACTGTTCCTAATCCAGGAGTTAAAGGGGATGAGGTTCGGTTGATTTTCCCCTCTTTTCCGGATGGTTATCCGGAGGCAAAAATTGAGGGGAAACTGAAAATCGGAGGAGCGGTCTAAAAGTAAATTAATTCCGCTCTTGCCAAGGTAAAAAGCCAGGGCGCTTTGCCCTGGCTTTTTTATTTTTAAATTTTTACTCAACCGCCCGAGGACAGTCTTCGGGCAAATTGCCCGAAGACTGTCCTCGGGCGGTTCTGAAGATTTAATTGATTAAAAATGTTTTTTAATATAAAATATATATCAAAAAAATAAAAAGATTTATGACAAGAGAAGAAGCCAAAAAAAGAATTGAAAAATTAAAAGAAGAGATAAATTATCATCGATATTTATATCATGTTTTAGATAGGCAAGAGATTTCAGACGCGGCACTTGATTCTTTAAAGCACGAACTTTATGAACTTGAACAAAAATATCCTGAATTTATAACACCAGATTCTCCAACTCAAAGGATTGGCGGAAAGCCGCTTGATAAATTTAAAAAAGTAAAACACATTATTCCTCAGTGGTCATTTAATGATGCATTTGAAGAAAAAGAAATAATTGATTTTGATAAAAGATTAAAAAAAGAACTAAACATTGATAATTTGGATTATACCGCCGAACTTAAAATTGATGGAATGCATATTATTTTAACTTATAAAAAGGGAATTTTAGAGACGGGCGCAACAAGGGGAGATGGAAAAATTGGAGAAGATGTTACTCAGAATTTAAAAACAATTGAAAGTATTCCTTTAAAGATTGAAGAGCCAATTGATGTTGTTGTTGAGGGAGAAGTTTTTATGAGAAAGTCAGTTTTTGAAAAACTAAACAAAGAAAGAGAAAAAAGGGGAGAGGAACTTCTTGCTAATCCCAGAAATGCCGCTGCTGGTGCTGTTCGCCAATTAGATCCCAAAATTACAGCCCAGCGAAAGTTGGATTGTTTTATTTATGATTTGTCCTGGCCAGAAAAAGAAATTCCCAAAACCCAAGAAGAGGAACTTAAAAAATTAATGAAACTCGGTTTTAAAGTAAATAAAAATTTCAAATACTGCAAAAACATTCAAGAAGTAATTGATTTTTGGAAAGAATGGCAAAAGAAAAGAAACATTGAAGATTATTGGATTGATGGGATTGTTGTAAAAGTAAACAAAAGAGAATACCAAGAAAAGCTTGGTTATACAGGAAAGGCTCCTCGTTGGGCCATTGCTTTTAAGTGGCCAGGCGAGCAAGCAACAACAATCTTAGAAAATGTAATATTTCAGGTTGGAAGGACGGGCAAGATAACGCCAGTTGCTGTTTTAAAGCCAGTCAATATCAAAGGAACAACAGTAACAAGAGCCACCTTGCACAATGCCGATGAAATAGAAAGGTTGGGGGTTAAAATAGGGGATACAGTTATTGTTGAAAAAGCAGGGGATGTTATTCCAAGGGTAGTAAAAGCTCTGCCAAAATTAAGACCACAAAATGCCAAAAGCATTGTTTTTCCCACAACTTGTCCAATTTGTCATTCAAAAATTATAAGACCAAAGGGCGAGGTTGCTCATTATTGTTCAAATAAAAATTGCGGAGCAAAAAGAAGAAATCATCTTTATTATTTTGTTTCAAAAAAAGCTTTTGATATTGAAGGACTGGGGCCAAAGATAATTGATCAATTGATGGACGAAGGATTGATTTCTGATGCGCCAGATTTATTTTTGTTAAAAGAAGGAGATTTAGAGCCCCTTGAAAGATTTGCTGAAAAATCAGCGAAGAATGTTGTTGGTGCAATTCAAAAATCTAAAGAAATTAGCCTTTCTCGTTTTTTGGTTTCCTGCGGAATAAAATATGTTGGCGAAGAAACAGCAGAGCTTTTGGCTGAAAAATTTGCCAATAAAATAAACGATATCGATTCTTTAATTAAATTTTTTCAAGAAATTCCAAAGGAAGATTTAGAAAAAATCGAAGGCATTGGGCCAAAAGTAGCAGAAAGCATTAAAAATTGGTTTTCAGTAAAAGAGAATATTGAGCTTTTAAGAAATTTAAAAAAGGTTGGAGTTAAAATAAAAATTGAAAAAGAAAAAGTAAAAGGTCAAAAATTAAAAGGAAAGGTTTTTGTTTTTACTGGAGAACTCAAATCAATGTCTCGAGATAAAGCCAAAGAAAAAGTTGAAGAACTTGGAGCAAAAGCAACGGATAGCGTCTCAAGAAATACAACTTTTTTGGTTGTTGGAGAAAACCCCGGTTCAAAACTAGAGAAGGCAAAAAAGCTGGGGGTAAAAACAATAAATGAAAAGGAATTTTTAGAAATGATAAAATAGATTAAAATTTTATGTTAACGCCTGCTGAAAGAACAATAAAAAAGATAAATATTATCCTTTGCTGGATTTTGTTTTTATTGATTTTTATTTCCATTTTTATTTTAATTTTTACCTAAAATATGAGAGAAAATATTTTTAAAAACTTAAAAAAATCAGACCCTTGGTTTTTCTTATTTTCGGCTTTACTTTCTATTTTTGGTTTGGTTGTTTTATATAGTCTGGGAATTGCCCAAAAAGATTTATCTTTATTTAAAAAGCAACTTATATTTTTTTTGATAGGAATTTTTTTGGCAATTTTTCTTTCCTTACTTGATTTTCGAGCGGTAAAAGAAAGTTCTTTTTTTGTTTTTTTCCTTTACCTTTTCTCAATTTTAATTTTGGTTGGTCTTTTCTTTTTGGGTTCAACAATTAGGGGAGTGAGAGCATGGTATGTTTTTGGTGGTTTTACTTTTCAACCAGTTGAGATAGTTAAAATTGTTTATATTTTACTTTTCGCAAAATATTTTTCTCAAAGACATATTGAACTTTACCACAAAGAGCATATTATTTTATCTGCAATTTACGCTTTCTTGCCAGCAGGACTTGTTTTTTTACAGCCTGATTTTGGGTCTGCTGCAATCTTAATAATGATTTGGCTTGGAATGATGTTAATTGCCGGCATTAAAAGAAAACACCTTTTAATTATGATTGCGATAGGGATTGTTACTCTTTTGATAGGGTGGAATTTTATTTTGTCTCCTTACCAAAAAGAGAGAATTACTACTTTTCTTCAGCCCTATTTAAATCCTCAAGGAACATATCTTGATCCATCTGGTAGTGGTTATCATATTTTACAGTCAATTATTGCTGTTGGAAGTGGGGGAATTTTTGGAAAAGGATTCAATGCTCCATATACTCAAGCAAAACTTGGTTTTTTGCCAGAAAACCATACTGATTTTATTTTTGCTACCACTTGTGAGATGTTTGGGTTTGTGGGAATTTTTGTTTTATTTTTGCTTTTTTTGTTGATTTTCTGGCGACTTTTAAAAATAGCTTTTGTTTCAAAAGATAATTTTTCAAAATTAGTGATTGGTGGTTTTATGATACTTGTTGGTGGAGGAGCTTTTGTAAATATTGCAATGAATGTTGGGCTTTTACCAATAACTGGCGTGCCATTGCCCTTTTTAAGTTATGGTGGTTCAAGTATTATTTCTTTATTTATGGGAGTTGGAATAGTTGAGAGTATTAAGATTAATAATTCTTGAAGAATTTTTAAGCAGCTTTATTTTCTTTTTGAATTTTTTCTTGAATTTCAAAATATTCTCCCAAGCTTAACGCCCATTCTCCAATTTCACCTCTTTCCATTTGGGAAATTTTTTGCAAGTAGGAATTATTTTTAAGATTTCTAGCCAAAAAATTTATTGAACTTATTATACCATCATGATATATTTTTCTATTTCTGTCACTTTCTTCAATTTGTTGAATTTCAAAATTGCCCCTGCCTGATTTTCTTAAATTTTCTATTTGAGAAATGGCTTTTCTATAACCATTTATATTTCTTTTTAATCTTTCAATTTCGCTTGTTAATTCTGGGTTTTCATTAATTGCAGAGTTTACTGCTTTTTCAAAACTTTCGCCTATATCAAAAATTTTGTTAAACTTATCAACATCTTCTTCGTTTTTTAAAATAACCCTTTCCATATTTTTTTAAATTTTATAAAATTTGTTATAATTTCAAAAGTGGCATTTTATTATTCTAACAAAATTATTATGAAAATCAAAAAAATAGTTAGTTTATTTTTGGTGATTACTTTTTTTCTTGGTTTGAAAGCCCAGGAAGTATTTAGTTTTGATTGTCAAAGTTATAAAAATACTTGCCCACAAGAAAGCGTGATTCCTCAAGTTAAAAAAGATTGCAAGACAGATGTTTTAAACTCTGTTTATGAAGCTTGTGAAAGACAAAATAAAGATGCTCAAGCAAAACTTGCAGAGTTAAGTCGCAAAAAACAAGAAATTGAAAAACAAGAAAGCGGGATTAATTGGTATCTTTCAAATTTAAACTACGAAATTCAGCAAATAAATTCTCAAGTAATTACTATTGAAGAAAAATTAGATAATATAAATAAAGATTTAGAAGAAATTGATAAGTTAATTAAAAATAAACAATTAATTTTATCTGTCACAATAAGAAAGGTTTATGAATATGATAGCAGTCTCTATTTTAGTATTTTAATTGGCGGAGGGAAAATATCTGATTTTACTGAAGTAATTTCAGATATAGAGGCGATTCAAAAAACATTAAATTATTCACTAAAGCAAATTATCCAAGCAAAAGAAAATTTAAAACAAAAAAAACAAGAGCTTTTAGAGCAAAAGAAAATCCAGGAATTGGCACGACTTGAACTTTCAAGCAAAAAAGACCAGCAGGAATATTTACTTTCTCAATTAAAAGAAGTAAAAACACCAATCGAAAAAGAAATGGCAAGATTAAATTCAGAGATAAGAGTGCTTAAAAATTCAATGGTGATGATTCAACAGTATTTAAATATATGGTTAATCGGTGAAAGACCAACTTGGGCACAAATTTTTTCAGCAGTAAACAATGCTTCATCTAACACAGGTGTAAGACCAGCTTTGCTTTTAGCAGTGCTTGAGATTGAATCAAGGTATGGAACAGGACTTGGTGTAGCTGGTAAATATGAAGAATATTGTGATTGGGGATGGGGAGGAAAAACTAATTTAGAGCTCTTGCTTGAAATTTGCAAGAAATATGGATATGACCCGGCAAAGGTGCCAATGTCTTCTGCTTGTGCTGTTGGTCCGGCTCAGTTTGTTCCTTTAACTTGGGTTGGATATATGGGATATAAAAATCCCTGGAACCTTTTTGATGCTGTTTTGGGAATGGCAGTTTATTTGAAGGCAAATGGCGCAGCTTCTGGTAATGAAGAGGGAGCAGTTTATAGATATAACCATTCCCAAAGCTATGTAGATAGCGTAATGTCTCGAGCTCAGACCTGGCAATCCGTAATTAATGTTTGTGGTTTAGATTTAGAGTGTCCCAAAATGAGAGAAAAACTTGAGGCAAGTGGAATTCCTTTAAGATAATTTTATTTTAATCCCTCTTTTAAGGCTTCAATTATAGGGTCTAAGTCTCCCTGTAAAATTTCTTCAATGTGTCCCCAGGATTTTTTAATTCTGTGGTCTGTAATCCTATCTTGAGGGAAGTTATAGGTTCTTATTTTTTCAGCTCTCATTCTTCTGCCGGTTTTTTCTTTTTTTTCTTTTGATAGTTCTTTTTCTTCTTTTTCTTTTTGAAGGTCGTATAATCTTGCTCTTAAAACTGACATCGCGTTTTCTCTATTTGCCACTTGGGTTCTTGCGCTTTGAGAAGTGACAACAATACCAGTTGGGATGTGGGTTATTCTTACAGCGCTTTCTCTTCTGTTAACATATTGACCTCCCGGTCCTGATGCCCGAAAAACATCTACTCTTATATCTTCAGGATTTATTTGGATATCAGATTCTTTTGGTTTTGGCAAAACAACAACGCTTGCAGTAGAGGTATGGATTCTTCCTGATTTTTCAGTTTCGGGGATTCTTTGAACCCTGTGAACCCCACTTTCATATTTTAAACAATCTTCAACCCCCTCACCAATTACCTCAAAAGAGATTTCTTTAAAACCCCCAAGATCTGTTAGGTTACAAAAAAGAACATTCATTTTCCAATCTTTCTTTTGAATATATTTTTGATACATTTCAAAAAGGTCTTTGGCAAACAATGCCGCTTCTTCTCCGCCAGCGCCTGCTCTTATTTCAATTAAAACTTCGTTTCCCGAAGAGTTTTCTGAGTTTATGATTTTTTCAATCTCATTTTTGAGTTCTTCTTCTTTTTTTTCTAGTTTTTTAATTTCTTCTTCGGCTAAATCTTTTATCTCTTTGTCTTTTTCTTTTTTTAAAATTTCTTGATTATCTTTTATTTCTTTTTGGACTTTTTTAAGGTCATTAATTCTTTCTATTGCTTTTTGCAGCAAAGAAAACCTTTTTGAAATTTCGGCATATTTTTTGTTATCTAAAACAAGCTCAGGATTACTGAGCTTTTCTTGTAAAGAAAAATATTCTTTTTCTATCTCGTTAAAGTCCATAATTTACTTCTTTTTCTTTTGGAGTTTTTTGGCTTTTTCTAATCTTTGTTTAAATTTTTCAACTTGCCCCGTTACATCAACAATTTTTGCCTTTCCTGTATAAAACGGATGACAGTGAGAGCAAATTTCAATTTGCATTTCTTTTTTTGTTGAGGGTATATTAAAAACAGCCCCACAAGCACAGGTGATTTTTGCGTCTTTAAAATATTGGGGATGAATATTTTTTTTCATAATTTTTAAACCAAATTTTTACAAAAGATAAGATAGCAAAAAAAGAAAAGAAAATCAAGAAAAGGTTATTTTTTTTGACATTTCTTTTATATTTTGCTATTATATTTTTGACTTTGAGAAAAGTTGTTTTTTATTAATTTTAAAAATATGGAAACAACAAAGGCAATCAAAAAAAACAAAAAAGAAGAAAAAAAAGAGCAGTCCGAAGTTAAGATTTTAGAAAATTTTGATAAGGAAAAGATTGAAGAGATGTTAAAACTTGGTCTCCATTTTGGCCATTCTCACAAGAAAAAAAATCCTAAGATGGATCCCTATCTTTACGGGATGAGAAATAACATTGATATAATTGATCTTTTAGAAACGGAAAAACAATTAAATATAGTTCTTGATTATTTAAAAGAAATTAAAGCTAAAAAACCATTGATTTTATTTGTGGGGACAAAGCCCTCAGCAAAAAAAGTAGTTATGGAATTAGCACAAAAACTTTCTATGCCGTATGTAATTGAAAGATGGCTTGGCGGGACTTTGACAAATTTTGAATCAATTAAAAGAAGGGTTGAATTTTTAAAGGAGATGGAAAAGAAAAAGCAAGAGGGAGAATTTGAGAAATATACAAAGCAAGAAAGATTAAGAATAGAAAAAGAAATAGAAAGAACCGAAAAGAAACTTGGAGGATTAAAAAATCTTGAGAGACTTCCAGATATTTTATTTGTAGTGGATGCCAATAAAGAAAAAATAGCGATAAAAGAAGCAAAAAGAAAAAATATTTGTGTTATTGCTCTTTGTGATAGTGATGGCGATCCAACATCAGTTGATTATTTTATACCAGTAAACGATGAGGGCATTTCTTCTTTAAAATATATTTTTGACAAGGTTGAAAAAGCGCTCTTATAAGATTGCAATTTACGCTTTTTTGCGTAATTTGCATAAATTTATGAAAGTTTCAATTGAAGATATTAAAAAACTTCGCGAAAAAACTAATATTTCAGTTGCCGAATGTAAAAAAGCTTTAGAAGAAACTAATGGAGATTTTGAAAAAGCCTTAGAAATTTTAAAGAAAAAAGGATCAGAAATTATTGAGAAGAAAAAAGATAGAACTACTAAGGAGGGTTTAATTGGTTCTTACCTTCATCAAAATGGAAAAATAGCGGCAATTGTAAAGGTCACTTGTGAAAGCGATTTTGTGGCAAGAAATGAGGTTTTTAAAAATTTTGTCCATGATTTAGCAATGCAGGTTGCGGCAATGGACCCTCAAAACATTGAAGAACTTGAAGAACAAGTTTTTATTAAAGATGCGAAAAAAACAATTCGCCAACTTTTAGAAGAGACAGTAGCCCAAGTTGGAGAGAACATAAAAATAGAAGATTTTAAGAGGCTAGAAATATAAAATTGTATTTTAAATCTATGGACTCAATTTTCTTTTTGCAACTTTCTTTCTTTTTCTCTTTTTTGGGAATGGCTTTTATTTTTGTTCGAAACTTGCCTCTTGTTGCAGAATATAAAGTAAAATATATTTCAAAAGAGAAAAGATTTACTTTTAGGTTAAGGAAAAATATTTCTGATAGTAAAATAAAAACTATTCACAAAACTCACAAGATTCAAGAAAGAATTGGGCACCGTTTAAGAATTTTTATTTTAAAGATTGATAATATTTTATTTAACTGGTTAAAAAATGTTAAAGAGAAAAGATTTCACATTGAAAACATTTATTTTAGAAAACCTGAAGAAGGTATTAAAGAGAGTTTAAAGAAGCGGTCAATTAAGCTTAAAATAAAAAGAAAAAAGAGGGGCTAAGAAAACCCTCTTTTTAAGTTAAAGAAAGATTATGAGAGAAAAAATTAGAAATTTTTGTATTATAAGTCATATTGACCATGGTAAGTCTACTTTAGCAGACAGGTTTTTGGAAATCACAGGCACAGTTCCCAAAGAAAAAATGAGAGCTCAGTTTTTGGATATGATGGATTTGGAAAGGGAAAGGGGAATTACGATAAAGATGCAGCCAGTACGGATGGTTTATGGTCTTGGAAATTCGGACCAAAAAATTCTAAAAAAGTTCGAAGCCCAAAGTCCCAATTTGCAAAAAAATAATTTAGAATTAACAAATTCAGAGTTTATCCTAAATTTAATTGACACTCCGGGACATGTTGATTTTTCTTATGAGGTTTCACGGGCACTTGCTGCAGTTGAGGGAGCAATATTGCTTGTTGATGCAACAAAAGGGATACAAGCCCAGACAATTGCTAATCTTGAAATGGCAAAAAAAGAGAATCTTGTAATTATTCCAGCGATTAATAAAATCGATCTTTTAAATGCTCAGATAGAAAAAACAGAAAAAGAAATTTCTTTGCTTTTGGGCGTTGAAAAAGAAGAAATTTTAAAAATTTCAGCTAAGAACGGAACGGGGGTGGAGGAGTTGATTTTAAAAATAATAGAGAAGATTCCGCCACCCCGACCAAAAGAAACTGATTTTTTAAGAGCATTAGTTTTTGATTCAAAATATGATTATTTTCAGGGAGTTATTGCTTATGTAAGAATATTTGATGGTAAAATCAAAAAGGGAGATAAAATTTTGTTTTTAAAGAAAAATATAGTAGGAGAGGCAAAAGAAGTAGGGTATTTTTTGCCAGAGCTTTCTTCCAGAGAAGAATTAGTTGCTGGTGAAATTGGTTATATTAAAACAGGAATAAAAAACCCAGAAGATGTAAGAATAGGAGATACTATTACAATAGTTAATCAAGAAAAAGAAATTGAAAGAAAAAGTTTTCAGGTTTCAACAAGTATTAGCAAAGTTCAGCCGTTGCCGGGTTACAAGGAGCCAAAACCAATGATTTTTAGTTCTATTTTTCCAAAAGAACCGACCACTTTTGAAGAGTTAAAAGAAGCAATTTGGCAACTTCATTTGTCCGACCCTTCTTTTTCTTTCGTGCCAGAAAAAAAGGGAATTATTGGAATTGGTTTTAGATGTGGTTTTTTGGGAATTTTGCATTTTGAGATTGTTGTTGAGAGATTAAAAAGAGATTTTAATTTAGACATTTTTGTTGCAAGGCCAATGGTGTTTTATAGGGTCCACTTGAAAAATGGCCAGATAAAAGAAATATCAACGCCAGAAGAATTTCCCGAAGAGAACTTGATTTCTTTTTGTGAGGAGCCGTGGGTGAGCTTAGAAATTATTACCCCTCAAAAATTTTTTAATAATGTTTTACAACTTTTTTTGCCCTTTAAGATTAATTTTTTATCAAGTGAAAATTTTGGAGAGGATAAAATAAAAATAAATGGTGAGATGCCTTTTAGAAAATTAATTGAGAATTTTTATGACAAATTAAAAAGTGTTTCTCAGGGTTTTGCCTCTTTGAATTTTGAATTTACCTCTTTTAGAAAGGTAGAAGTTGTTAAAATGGATATATTAATTTTAAAAGAAAAACAACCTTCTTTATCAAAAATTGTTGAAAAAACTGAACTTGAAAAAGAAGCAAGAGAAACCGTTTTGAAGATAAAAGAAGTCTTCCCGGCACAACTTTTTGCAGTACCAATTCAAGCAGTAGTTGGAGGAAAGGTAATTGCTAGAGAAACCATAAAAGCAAAAAGAAAAGATGTTACCGCCCCTCTTTATGGTGGAGATTTTACGAGGAAGAAGAAGTTATTAGAAAAGCAAAAGAAAGGGAAAAAAGAACTTGCAAAAAAAGCCAAAATTTTTGTCCCAAGCGAGGTTGTGATAAAATTAATGAAAGAATAAAATAAAATTTTATGAAAATTTGTATTGTTTCTGATGCTTATTATCCTTATCCTTCTGGTGTTTCAGAATACACTTTTTATTTGGCAAAGTATTTAAGAAGGAGAGGACATAAAGTTAAAATTTTAACTACAAACTATCCAAACGAAAGAGGTATTGAGGGTAAAGAATTTGAAGAAGATGTTATAAGAATAGGAAGAGTGTTTTTTTTGCGGGCAAACAAGTCTTATGCTACTCCAACAATTGGTCTTGGCGTTTCAAGAATTGTAAAAGAATTTTTAAATAAAGAAAATTTTGATATTTTACAACTTCATACGCCCCTTTTACCCCCAAGCCTTTCGTTTTATAGTCTTTTAGCTTCAAAGACAGCAAATATTGCGGTTTTTCATTCAGCGACATTTAGAATTTGGAGTTTTGGGAAAAATATTTTTCGAAAATTTTTTAAAGAATATCAAAAAAAAATAATTAAGTTAGTTGCGGTTTCTCCAAGCGCAAGGGATTGTGTATTATCTTATGTTCCTGGCGATTATAAAATTATTCCTTGTGGAGTGGATATTGAAAGATTTAACGACAAGGTAAAACCAAAAGAAAAATTTTTAAAAAATTCTAATTATAAAATTCTTTTTTTGGGAAGGTTAGACAGAAGAAAGGGGTTGTCAGAGCTTTTAAAAGCTTTTTCGGTAGTAAAAAATAAATTGAAGGATGCAATTTTAATTGTTGCAGGAAGAGGCCCTTTAGAAAAAAAATGTAAAAAACTTGCAAGAAAATTAAAAATTGAAAATTCAGTTTTTTTTGAAGGATTTATTCCAGAAAATGAAGTTCCTTCTTATTATTCTTCTTGCGATGTATATTGTTCGCCAGCAATCGGGGGAGAATCTTTTGGAATAGTATTACTTGAGGCAATGGCTTGTAAAAAACCAGTTTTAGCTTCAAGAATTAAGGGGTATGATTTTATAATAAAAGATGGATTTAATGGGATTTTTTTTAATCCTCAAGACCCAAAAGATATTGCAAAAAAAATAATAAAAATTTTAAAAGATAAAAATTTAAGAGAAAAAATTTCAAAAAATGCTTTCTCTTTTGCCAAAGAATATTCTTGGGAAAAGATAGCGGGGGAATATGAAAAAGTATATATAGAAGCGATATCAGAATTTAAAAAAGCGAAAAAGAATTAGAATATTTTTTGCCCTATTTTAAATTTACTCTTGCAAATTTGGAGACCAAAATTTCCTTTTCATTTTACATTTTGCCCGTTTTGAAGATATTGCCAAAAGGAGTATTTACATTTTAGATAATTTAATGAGGGTCTTTAAATTTTCTTAAAATTTTGTTAAACTTTAAAGGTAAAAAGAAAATATAATTTTGAAATTTATGAAAATAAAAAAGAATAATCTTCTAAAACAAATAGGTTATGGGTTTTTAATTTTGCTTTTATTAGGGGCGATTTTTTCATTTGTTAATCTTTCAGAAACCGCAAAAGAAATTACAATAAATGATTTAGTTAAACAAATTCAAGAAGAAAAAGTTAAAAAAATTGAAGTTGTGGGGGATAGAGTGAATATAGAATTAAAAGACAATACAAAAGAATATCTTATTCGCGATACAAATACTAGTTTTGATGAAACATTAAGAAATTACGGCATTACCAACCAAGATTTTCAGAAATTTACTTTGACAAACAGATCAGCAGGCAATAACGATTGGTTTTGGGTTTTATTAGTTTCAATTTTGCCATTTTTGCTTATTATTGGATTTTTTTGGTGGATGTTTAAACAGGGACAGCAAGGAGCAGCTCAGGCATTTACTTTTGGAAGAGCAAAGCCAAGACTTTATGGAGCAAGTGGACAAATAAAAGAAAGAGTTACTTTTCGTGATGTTGCAGACTTAAAAGAAGCAAAACAAGAACTTCAAGAGATTGTTGAGTTTTTGAAAAACCCTAAAAAGTTTTTAGATATGGGCGCAAGAATTCCAAGAGGAGTTTTGCTTGTTGGTCCTCCAGGATGCGGAAAAACATTACTTGCAAGAGCAGTTGCTTCGGAAGCGGGAGTACCATTTTTTTCAATCTCCGGCTCTGAGTTTGTTGAAATGTTTGTTGGGGTTGGCGCTTCAAGGGTTCGAGATTTGTTTGCGACAGCAAGAAAAAATCAGCCATCAATTATATTTATTGATGAACTTGATGCGGTTGGTAGACAAAGAGGTGCCGGTCTTGGAGGAGGGCACGATGAAAGAGAGCAGACATTAAACCAAATTTTAGTTGAAATGGATGGTTTTGAGAAGGAATCTACTTGTATCGTAATTGCCGCAACCAACAGGCCTGATATTTTAGATCCTGCTCTTTTAAGACCAGGAAGATTTGACAGGCACGTGGTTTTAGATGAGCCAGATATTAATGGTAGAGAGGAGATTTTAAAAATTCACACAAAAGACAAACCCCTTGGAAAAGATGTAAATTTAAGAGAAATCGCTGAAAGAACCCCTGGTTTTTCTGGCGCAGATATTGCAAATTTAGTAAATGAGGCAGCAATTTTGGCTGCAAGAAGAAATAAAAAAGAAATTAATCAAGAAGAATTAAGAGAGTCAATTGAAAAAGTTTTATTGGGGCCAGAGCGAAAAAGTCATATTTTATCAGAAAAAGAGAAAAAAATTGCCGCTTATCATGAAGCGGGCCATGCGTTAGTTGCCGCTTTTATTCCGGAATCAGAACCCGTACATAAAATTTCAATTGTTTCAAGGGGAATGGCAGCAGGCTATACTCTAAAGCTTCCAGAAAAAGACAAGCACTTAATTACCAAAAAAGAATTTTTAGCAGAGCTTGCAACATTGATGGGTGGATATGTTTCGGAAAATTTGGTTTTTAAAGAAATTACAACCGGCGCTTCCAATGATTTAAAAGAAGCAACTGATCTTGCAAGAAGAATGGTGATGGAATATGGGATGTCTCGTTTGGGACCAATTACTTTTGGGAAAAAGGAAGGACTTATTTTTCTTGGAAAAGAAATTACAGAGCAAAGAAATTTTTCAGAAGAAGTTGCAGAAAAAATTGACAAAGAAGTAGAAAGACTTATAAAAGAGTCAGAGGCTACAGCAAGAAAAATATTAATCCAAAAAAGAGACCTTTTAGATAAACTTGCTAATCGCCTTATTAAACAAGAGACAATTGAAAGAAAAGAATTTGAAGAAATTATTGGAAAGAGAGAGCAAAAAGAGAAAGATGTGAAGTGATTTTAAAATTGAATTTTGGGGCACGTAGCTCAGCGGTAGAGCGCTTGACTTATAATCAAGTGGTCCCAGGTTCGAATCCTGGCGTGCCCACCGAAAAATTAAAGATCTCTTTTCTAATTTTTATTTACAAAATATTTATTTTAAAAAATTAAATCACATGGACTTTTTAAATTATAATTTTTTGAGCAATTTTTTGAGCGGTTTTTTTCTTTTTTTGATAATTTTATTGTTTTTTGTTATTCCTATTTTGTATTTCGTTATTTTAAGGGCTCTTTCGCCAAGCACAAAAGAAAGTTTTTTTGTTTTTATAAGAAAAGTTTTTCTTTTTTTTGTTTTTATTCTGCCCCTATTTTTTGGGTTTTTTTTATATTTAATTTTCTCTGAGGAAAGCTTGAAAAAGTTATCTATTTTTTAACTTCCCGTTTATATTTTTTGGTAATTTCTGCTGTATTTTCTTTATTTCTTTTTTTAACATATCTTTTATTGGTTATTTACAAAAGAGAAATTGCATACAACATTTTCAATTATTTTCGATCTAAAATTTCTTTTAAAAAAGAAGGAATTTGGCAAAAATTAGACAAGGTAAGAAGAAGACGCATTTTAATAATTTTTCTTTTGGCTTTGTTTTTATTAACTTTTTTTCTTTTGAATGTTTTTTTAATTTATAAAATTTCTTTAAAAGAAGATTTTCTTCTCAAAAAAGAAAAATATTTCGGTGTTTTTTTAGTTGTTTATTTAGTTTCTTTAATTTATTTTTTAACAGAAATTATTTGGGGCCAAAGAGCAAGAATATCCTTTGTTTCTCACAAAAAAGAAAAAGAAATAAATTCAATAATTGAAAACTTATCTATCACAAGGGGAATTCCAAAACCAGAAATTAAAATAGTGCAAAGTGACATTCCAAATATTTTTTCTTTATATCCAAATTTCGGAAAGCCAATAATTTATATTACAGTGGGACTTTTAAACCTTTTAAACAGGAGTGAACTTGAGTCTGCTCTTGCAAGTCAAATTACAGAAATTTCTTCTGGTTTAATTTTTGATTATAAGTGGATTAATAATTTAATTGTCAGTCTTAAGGCCCTTTCTTTTCCAATTTTTATTTTGGGTTTAACTTTAATTAACGAAAATATTGTTTTTTGGTTCATTGGTATTATTATCTTTTTGTATCTTTTTTATTTTATAGAGTTTTTTTCTCAAGAAACGATTCCTTTAATAAACTTTGAAGATATTATAGAACTTTTAAATCCAGTTTTTCTTTTTGTAGATTTTTTTTCATATATAATATATTATTTTCTTTCTTTTAATGACTTTTTTTATACTGACCTCAAATCAATTGAATTGACGCGATATCCGGAAGGATATTATTTAATGCTTCATAAAGTTCAAAAGTTTAGATCTTTTTTTGGCAATTTACCTTCCCAGTTTTATTATCTTTATCTTTTTGGCGAAAATGTTTTTTTGGAAAAACAAAATTTGCCCCAGCCGCCAATTTCATTGAGAAAAAAATTAATCAGCCGCGTTTTTCCAAACATTAAAAGATATATTTTTCAAGGAAAAGAAAATTTAATTTGTCCTTTTTGTTCTTATCAAATGAAAGAAATAGAAGTTCCGGGGCACTACGGTACTACTTTGAAAATTGATCAATGTTCTTTTTGCGGAAGTGTTTGGTTTGATGAGATGGAACTTTTTTGTTTGTCAGAAAGCGTAGGAAGATTGGCTGGTCTTTTATTTGAAAAAGAATATAAAGAAAGGTTAAGAAAAGTTGTTTTACCAAAAAAGATTTTATGCCCGCGTTGCGGAGTAAATTTAGAAAAGTTAAAAGACCCAATGATTCCAGAGCATATTTTAATTTGGAGTTGCCCAAGTTGCGATGGAAATCTTTTAGACTTGAAAAATTTATATGAGTATTATAAATATAGAGAGACAATAAAGGAAGCCAAAATTAAAAGAAGAAGCTTTTTCTAAATTTTAAGGCCCCACCTTTATTTTTTTATATTTTTTGTTAAAATTTTAAATTAAAAATTTGGGCGCGTAGCTCAGTTGGCTAGAGCGTTCGCTTGACGTGCGAAAGGTCTCAGGTTCGAGTCCTGACGCGCCCACAAAAAAAACAGCAAGATTATGCTGTTTTTTGTTAAATCTTGTATTTTTTAAAATTTTCTGATATTTTATATTTATTAATTAAAAACAAAAATATGTCAGGTAATATTCATTATCAAGTTGGTAAATTAAGAAAGGATATTCCGGAAATGTCGCCAGGAGATACTATTAAAGTTTTTGAAAAAGTTCCTGGCGAAGGAAAGAAAAAATCTCAAACATTTGAGGGTATTTTAATTAGCCAAAAGCATGGCAGGGGAATAAATGCTACTTTTACTTTAAGAGCAATAATTGGAAATGTTGGTGTTGAGAAAACATTTCCATTGCACTCACCATTAATTGAAAAAATTAAGGTTATTAAAGAAGGTAAGGCAAGAAGGGCAAAGCTTTATTATTTAAGAGCAAAAGCCCAAAGAGCTATTAGAAAGAAATTAAAATCAAAAAGGGTTATAGAAGACAAAGTAGAAGTAAAAGGAAAAAAGCAAGTCAAGGAAGTAAAGGAAGAAAAGAAAAAAGAGGCCGAAAAGAAAGCAGAATTAAAAAAAGAACCTTCAAAAACTTCTCAGAAAAAAGACAAATAGCCCGGGTGGCGGAATTGGTATACGCGGCAGCTTGAGGAGCTGTGCCCTTTTGGGCATGCGGGTTCGACTCCCGCCTCGGGCACTTATAAAAACTGATCTGGGGAGGTAAAACAAATGATTTTTTTCAGGTGTTCTGAGTGTAAAACACAATTGAAAGTTTATCAGACCAAGGTATAGCCCAAAAGTCAAAGGGGGTGATAGGGCGGTTGTAAAAAACGGCCGCTTTTTTATTTTTAGAAAGGATAATTATTTTAATAATAATAAGCTTAGCTGATTTTTAAATAATAAAGTTAATTGACATTTTTTTATATTAAGAATAGAATAAAATAAAAAAACGGTCGCAAATATTATTTTTATAAATTTTTATGAAAAATATTGAGAAAAAATGCCACGATTGTGGTAAAAAAATCGAAATAGATAATAACGATATCAAAAACGGGGTTTTGCTTTCTTATAAAACCCAAGACAATAAAGAAATAGAGGTTTTTAAATGTAATGATTGCTTTGCGAAAAACAAAGGTCTTAGTAATTTTCAGGTATGTGAGGTTTATTCAAGGGTTGTTGGTTATTTAAGGCCGGTTCAGCAATGGAACGAAGGAAAGATTCAGGAATTTCAAGAGAGAGAAAATTTTAAGATTTAATTTTAATTAAAAATTATAAAAATTATGGAAAAAAAGAAACCACTTTCTGAAATGTTATCTTTTAAAGGTAAAAAGGTTATTATAACAGGAGCGGCAGCGGGTATTGGAAGAGCAATTGCTGAAAGATTTGCCGAAGGAGGAGCAGAATTAGTTTTGATTGACATTGATGAAAACGGACTTTTTCAAGTAAAAGAATGTTTAAAAGATAAATGCAAAACTAAAATCTACAAAGCAGATCTCGGTCAAAAAAAAGATATTGATAAGCTTTGGGGAAAAATAAAAGGAGAAGAAATTGATATTTTAATTAACAATGTTGGCATTTTCCCATCTAAAGATTATTTAGAAATTGATGAAGAATTTTTAACAAAAAACCTAAATATCAATTTCAATTCTGTTTTTTGGATGTGCCAGAATTTCATTAAAAAAAGAAAAGATAAAGGAGGAATTATTGTGAATATTTCCTCGATAGAAGCGATATTACCTTTTAAATCTGATATGCCAGTTTATGGCGCAGCCAAAGCAGCAGTTGTTGGTTTTACAAGATCTCTTGCAAGAGATTATGGTAAAAAGGGATTTAGAATAAATACTGTTTTGCCAGGAGGAGTTGTAACGCCCGGCGCCAAAAAAGTAGCAAAAGAAGCCCTCAAGCATTTTGATTTTAGCATTTTAAAAACAAGCTATGATTTTAATCAAAGATTACCTCTTGGAAGATTGGGAGAACCAGATGATATAGCTAAAGTTGTTTTATTTTTATCAAGCGATCTTGCAAGTTATGTACAGGGGGCTTTAATTGTGGTTGATGGAGGATTTTTATCTAGTTGAGTCTGTTTTAACACAGATTTTTAAAAAATGAAAAATTTTTCTATTAAACACTTTTTAACAACCGGGATTAGTTTTGGTTTGACCTCGGCTGTTATTACAACGCTTGGATTGATGGTTGGATTAAATTCTTCTACTCGCTCAAAACTCGCGGTTATTGGCGGTATTTTAATAATTGCTATTGCCGATGCTTTTTCTGATGCTTTTGGGATACATATTTCAGAAGAATCAGAAAATAACCATAAAGAAAAAGAAGTTTGGTTAGTAACAATTTGCACCTTTCTTGCAAAACTTCTTTTTGCGATTACTTTTATATTTCCTGTTTTGTTTTTTTCTTTAAAAAAAGCGGTGATTATAAATATAATTTGGGGGTTGTTTTTAATTTCGATTTTAAGTTTTTATTTAGCAACAACGCAAGAAAGGAAACCTTTTAAGGTTATCTTTGAACACCTTATAATTGCCATAATTGTTATTTTTCTTTCAAATTATATTGGAAGATTGATATCTTATTTTTTTAGCTAATTTTTTATGAAAAAAATTATTTTATTAATCCTTATCTTGGCTTTTGTTTTTTTGTTTTGGTTTTCTTTAAAAGAAAAGATTTTTTTCAAAGAATATAAAATTGGCGTTTCTTCTGGTGCCAAAGAAAAATTTTTACCACTTATTGAGAGTTATCAAAAAAAATTCCCGAGCAAAAAGATAAAAGTTGCAGAAAAAGATGCTGATTTTTTAATTGATGCCCAAAAAAGAGATAGTTTTGACGGTGCAATTGAAATTGGAAAAGAGATTAATTCATTTAAAATTTATGGAGCAGGACTTAAAAAAAACATTGGAAAAGATACAGTTTATTATTTAAACTATAAAAAAGACAAAAAGATAGATATCGATTTTTTAAATTTTTTAAAAGACAACTTTTCTTACAATCAAAAAAAAGTTTCAATTACTCTTTTGGGAGACATTGTTCCGGCAAGAACAGTATATTTTAAAATGAAACAAAATGGTTTTGATTATCCCTTTAGGTCAATTAAAAATGAAACCTCAAAAACTGATTTTACTCTTGGAAATCTTGAATGTCCAATTACGGATAAAATTGAAGCACCATTAGAGGGAATGAGTTTTGTTGCTTCCAAGAAAGTCTTAGATGGATTAGATTCGCTTGGGATTGATTTAGTCACATTGGCCAATAATCATAGCACAAATTTTGGAAGAGAAGTTTTTGTTGAGACATTAGATAATTTAAAAGAAAAGGGAATAATCTATGTTGGTGGAGGAAGGAATTATAAAGAAGCTCATAAATTAAAGATGCTTGAAAAAAACGGAATAAAAATTGGAATTTTAAATTATAATAGCATAATCGGGGGAGTTGAAGCTACAGAAGATTTAGCGGGCGTTGCCTGGATTCATATGCCGCCATGGGAAAAGACAATAAACCAAGAAGAATTATTTGTTATGGAAAACGAAATAAAAGAAGCTAAAAAGAGGGTTGATTTTTTGATTGTTGCAATTCATTGGGGCGTAGAATATCAGTTAGAACCAATAAAAGAACAAACATTTGTGGCTCATCGAGCGATTGATTCTGGTGCTGACCTGGTTTGGGGTTCGCATCCTCATGTGGTTTCGACTCTGGAAACTTATAAGGGAAAATTAATTATTTACAATTTAGGAAATTTTATTTTTGATCAAATGTGGAGCGAAGAAACAAGAGAAGGAGTTATTGCAAAAATTTTTATTTCTGGTAAAAAAATAAGAAGGTTAGAATTAGTTCCTTACAAAATTTATGATTATGCCCAACCACGGATTTTTGAGGGAGATAAAGGAAGATATATCATAGAGAGGATGTTATCAAAAAGTAAATTTGAATAATAATTTTGGGCGCGTAGCTCAGTTGGTTAGAGCGTCTCGTTTACACCGAGAAGGTCTCCTGTTCGAGTCAGGACGCGCCCACAATATCTTGAAAAAAATTAATTTGATTGATATAAGAATATCATTTGCCGCGGTAGCCAAGGTGGTCACGGCACATGTCTGAAAAACATGGGATCTCGGTTCGACTCCGAGCCGCGGCACAAGAGAAGGAATAGCATAAGAACAGTTTAAAAATACATTTGTTATCGATTTTGTGCCATTTTGTGATAAGCGGGTGTAGTATAACGGTTATTATACTGCCTTGCCAAGGCAGAGATGGCGGTTCAACTCCGCTCACCCGCTCAAGTAGTTAATTAGCAGTCAAACCTCTTGACTGCTAATTTTATTTTGCTAAAATAGATATTAGATTTGAGGTTGAGATAATTTTTGATTTGTGTATTTGTAAAAATTCTTAATTTCGTAGGGCAATATGAAAAAGCGACAAGAAAAAGTATTAATGGCAATAGTAAAGGAATATGTTAAGACAGCTGAGCCTGTAAGCTCGCAGGTTTTATTTGAGAAATATCGTTTAAATGTAAGTCCGGCTACATTAAGAATTGATATGGCAGAGTTAACAGAAGAAGGGTATTTGATAAAACCTCATATTTCGTCTGGCAGGATTCCAACAGAAAAGGCTTATCATTTTTACATTAAAAACATTTCCGAACCAAAATTATCTTTGAAAGAAGAAAATAAACTAAAAGAGATTGTTAATAAAAGAAAAAAAGACAAGGAAAAGACAATTGAAGAACTTGGAAATTTTTTATCGGAGGTCTCTCGAAATTTAAGCTTTCTTTGTTTTAAAGAAATGATATTTTGGCAGGGGCTTTCTGTTTTGTTTTCTCAACCAGAATTTTATCATCGAGAGCAGATACAGCATTTCGCCCAAGTTTTTGAGGAGATTTATGAGAGATTTTGTTTTGAAACCTTAATGAAAGAAATTTTTAAAGAATTTGAGGAGGATATAACGATATATATCGGACAAGAAAATCCATTTTTCCCAGTTGAAGATATAAGTTTGTTTTTCGCAAAGCTAAACAAGGGATTTATTGGACTTTTGGGTCCTCAAAGGACAGATTATCAAAAAAACATCGCCTTACTTAAAAAAACAAAAGAGCTTTTAGAAAATGATTTTAATTTTTAATCAAAAATTTAAAGATATGATGGTACAAAAAAAGAAAAAAAAATTAAAAGGAGGCGAAGAGGAAGAATTAGAATATGAAGAAGGGGTAGAGGAAAATATAGCTTATTTTGAAAATAAAATTAAAAAGCTAAAGAAAAAGCTAGAAGAGTGTAGAAAAGAGAAGGAAGAATATCTTAAGGGTTGGCAGAAAGAGAGAGCAGATTTTATTAATTTCAAAAAAGGGGAAGAAGAAAGAATAAAAAATAAAGAAAAAGAGATTAAAATGGAGTTAATTAAAAAAATCTTGCCGATTTTGGATAATCTTGAAATGGCAGAGAAAAATTTATCGCCAGATTTAAGAGACAATAATTGGGCAAAAGGCATTATTAATATAAAAAAAGAAATGATTGAGATTTTAAAAAGAGAAGGGGTAAAAGAAATAGAAAATAACGAGTTTTTCGATCCGGTAATTCATGAGGCAGTGGCTATTCAAGAAGGAAAAAATGATGATAAGATAATAGAAGTTTTTCAAAAAGGATATTATTTTGAAGATAAACTTTTACGACCCGCCAGGGTAAAGGTCGAAAAAAATATAAAAAAAAATTAAAAAGATATGGCAATAATTCCTTGGGAACCATTAAAAGACCTTGAAAAGTTTTTTGAAGAAGATTGGGATTTTATGCCAGTAATTCCAGTTAAGGGAGCAAATATTCCGCCGATGGACATTTCAGAAGATAAAGATAATGTTTATGTAGAAGTTCCATTGGTGGGAGTAAAACCAGAAGATGTAGAGGTGATAGTAGAAGATAATGTTTTGACAGTAAGGGGAAAGAGCGAAGAGGAGAAGGAAGAGAAAAAGAAAAATTATTACAGAAAAGAAATCAAAAAAGGTTCTTTTGAAAGATCAGTCACTTTGCCAACGGAAGTAAGGGCAGATAAGGCAGGTGCTGAGGCAAAGAATGGAATTTTAAAGATTACATTACCAAAATTAGAGAAAAAGAAGGCAAAAACCGTTAAAGTAAAAGTTAAAAAGTAATAGGAGGGGAAATTTGGCTATTTTTCCTCTCCTTGCGAGGGGAATTCTTAAAAGAATTCCCCTCGCAAGGAATTAATTTTGGACAACACTTAAAAGTGTTGTCCAAAAAAGATATGGCAAAAATTTTAGGAATTGATCTTGGTACCACATTTTCAGCAATGGCAATTGTTGAAGGTGGTAAACCAAAAATTATAGAAAACGCAGAGGGAGAAAGAACAACTCCTTCAGTTGTTGCTATTTCAAAAAGTGGTGAAAGATTAGTTGGGACACTGGCTCGAAGACAGGCGATTACAAATCCTCAGAACACAATTTATTCTGTAAAAAGACTTATTGGTCGAAGATTTTCTGATCCTGAAGTTCAAAGGGATAAAAAACTTTTGTCTTATGAAATCAGAGAAGACGCAAACGGAGGAGTAGAAGTAAAAATGGGTGACAAATGGTACAAGCCCCAAGAAATTTCAGCGATGGTTCTTCAAAAATTAAAAGCAGACGCCGAAGCCAAGCTTGGTGAAAAAATAGAAGAAGCAATTATTACTTGTCCTGCTTACTTTGATGATGCTCAAAGAAAAGCCACAAAAGACGCAGGTGAAATCGCTGGATTTAAAGTAAAAAGAGTTATAAACGAACCAACAGCAGCGGCTTTGGCTTATGGTTTTGAGAAGAAAAAAAATGCAAAGATTGTTGTTTATGATTTTGGTGGAGGAACTTTTGATGTTTCGGTACTAGATGTCACAGAAGATACAATTGAGGTAAAAGCTACAGGAGGTGATACTCATCTTGGCGGAGATGATTTTGACCAAAAAATTATGGATTGGGTTGTTGAAAGTTTTAAAAGGGACGAAGGAATAGACCTTTCAAAAGATCCATTAGCCCTTCAAAGAATTAAAGAAGCCAGCGAGAAAGCCAAAAAAGAACTCTCAACAACAATGCAGGCAGAGATTAACTTGCCATTTATCACTTCTGACGCTTCAGGTCCAAAACATTTATCTTATACTTTAACAAGATCAAAGTTAGAAGAATTGGTTATTGATTATATTGAAGAATCGTTAGAACATGTGAAAAAGACAGTGAAAGAAGCCGGTTATGAGATTTCTGAAATAGACGAAGTAATTTTAGTTGGTGGCCAGACAAGAATGCCAAGAATTCAAGAAGAAGTGAGAAAACTTTTTGGTAAAGAGCCAAATAAAGAAATTAATCCAGATGAAGTTGTTGCAATGGGTGCTGCGGTTCAGGGTGGTATTATGGCAGGAGAAATGAGAGAAGTTTTGTTATTAGATGTTACTCCGCTTTCTTTGGGAATAGAAACTCTTGGGGGAGTTAATACAATTTTAATTCCCAAAAATACAACTATTCCTACTTCAAAAACCCAGATATTTTCAACCGCTGCAGATAATCAAACTTCAGTTGAGATTCATGTTTTGCAAGGTGAAAGGCCAATGGCTGCAGATTGTAAAACTCTTGGAAGGTTTATTTTAGATGGTATTCCTCCGGCTCCAAGAGGGGTTCCTCAAATAGAGGTTACTTTTGACATTGATGCCAATGGTATTTTAAATGTTTCTGCAAAGGATAAGGCAACTGGGAAAGAGCAATCAATAAGAATTGAGGCTCAATCAGGATTGTCAGAAGAAGAAATAGAAAGATTGAAAAGAGAAGCAGAAGAGCATAGGGCAGAAGACGAAAGAAAAAGAAAACTAATTGAAGAAAAAAATAGGGCAGAATCATTGATTTACACCGCTAACAAAACTTTAAGAGATTTGGGTGATAAAATTGAAGAGTCCCTTAAAAAAGAAATTGAAGAAAAAATAAACGAGTTAAACAAAGCAGCACAAGGTGAAGATATAGAAGAGATTAAAAGAAAAGAAGAAGATCTTTCTTTGGTTTTGCAAAAAATTGGTTCTCAAATGTATCAGCAAAAAGAAGAGGGCAAAGAGGATAAAAAAGATTCTGATAACAAGGGAGATGTTGAGGAAGGAGAGTTTAAACAAAAATAAAATTTTAAATTTGTGGAAAAATCAAAAAAAAGATTAATTATTTTGATTTTTTGGTTTTTGATTTTAAATATTGCTTTTTTGTCGCTTTATTTGATTTTCTATTGCAAGTCTTTTGACTTTCAAACAGCAATTTATATTTTTCTTTTAACTTTCTTTCTTTTGTTTTTCCTTTTCGTCTCTTTAAAAATTTGTTTTTTAGAAGAACAATTTTTCTTTCAAAGAAAAATTGCGCCAGACTTGATCATCTTTTTAACTTTATTTTTGAGCTTATTTTTTATCTTTTTTTGGTTTGGATTTAATTTTTATTCTTTTCTAGGTTTTGTTTTATCTTTAATTACTTTGTTTGAAGCATCAAGAATTATTGAAAAATTAATGAACCGCTCTTTAAAATTTTCTTTTTGGCAGATTTTATCAGGGACAAGAATGTTTTTCTTGAGCGGATTTGCCATTTTAATTGCTTTTGTTGCTTTCTTGTCGCCAAAAATTTTGGGAGGGAAGATGTTTTTGCCACGTTCTGTTTATGATTTTATTTTTCCCAAGCTAGAAGATAAAATAGCATCTTTTTATCCTGGATTTTCAGGAGAAATGTCGCTTAACGAATTTGCTTTTTTAATGGTTGTTAAAAATCCGCCAGAAAATTTTCCAATAAATAATGTTAAAAACAAAGTAAAAAGTTATAATGATTTAAAAAATGTTTTAAGCGAAGTTGAGGCGAAACTTGGTAAAGAAAAAATGAAAGAATTTTTAAATAGCGCAAGAGTCCAGTTATTAAGAAGCTTTGGATTTAAAGATGACGAGATAAAAAAGATTGATGGCAATCAAAAGGTGAAAGAATTCTTTTATGTAGGTGTTTCAAAATGGTTAGAAAAAAGTTCAAGGGCTTATAAGTTTTTAGCAGGAGCAATTTTTGGAATCTTGATATTCTTTTTCTTTATAGTAAGATTTATTTTATTGATAATAAGTATAGTTTATTTGCCTTTGTGGGTATTTCTTTTTGAATATTTAAAAAAGATTGGATTTTTTAATATTAAAGTAGAGAAAGTGGATAAAGAGATAATAACAATTTAAAATCTATGAAAGATTATTACGAAATTTTAGGAGTTTCAAGAGATGCCTCTCAAGAAGAGATAAAGAAGGCTTTTCATAGATTAGCCCACAAATACCACCCAGACAAAGGAGGGGATCCTGAAAAGTTTAAAGAGATTAATGAAGCTTATCAGGTTTTGGGTAATAAAGAAAGAAGGGCTCAGTATGATAAATATGGCACAACTTTCGATAATATAGGAGCCGGCAGAAGTGGTGCTGGGAGTGGATTTTCTCCTTTTGAAGGATTTGATTTTGATTTTTCTTCTTTTCAAAGAGAGGGTTTTGATTTTGACACTTCAATATTTGAAGATATTTTTGGAGAATTTTTTGGTGAGGGCTATCCCTTTTCAAGTTTTTCAAGAAGAAAAAAGAAAGAAAAGGATATAGTTGTGGATTTAAATTTAAGTTTGGAAGAAATTTTTACAGGTGTTAAAAAGAAGATTGTTTTATCAAAATATATTAAATGTGATGAATGCGGAAGTACAGGAGTAGCAAAGGGATTTTCTCAAAAAGAATGTCCTTCTTGTAGAGGAAGTGGAAAAGTAAAAGAAATTAAAAGAACAATTTTTGGAACATTTGCTAAAACCCAAACCTGTCCTCAGTGTGGAGGAGATGGAAAGATTCCAGAGAAGTTATGCTCAAATTGTAAAGGAGAGGGAAGGATTTTTGGTCAAGAAGAAATAGAAATTTCAATTCCAGCAGGAGTGAAGGATGGAGAAACAATAAAGATTAAAGGTAGGGGAGATTACGGAGGAAGAAAGGCGATTTCTGGCGATCTTTATATTAAAATTCACCAAGAGGCTCATCCTAAATTTAAAAGAAGAGGCGATGATATTTATTATGAAGAGACAATTAAATTTTCAGAAGCAGTCCTTGGAACAAAAAAAGATATTCCAACTTTAGCGGGTATGGTAGAACTTAAGATTCCAGCAGGTACTCAAAATGGAAAATTATTAAGATTAAAAGGAATGGGCATTCCTCACTTGAATCAAAGGGGCAAAGGTGATATGTATGTAAAGATAAATGTAAAGATTCCAACAAAAATTACAAAAGCGCAAAAAGAATTGATTGAAAAATTAAAAGAAGAAGGACTTTAAAAATAAACTTACGAATTTACGAGTAAATTTAATAACTATTTGGAGGCGTGGCTGAGTGGCTAAAAGCAACGGGTTGCTAACCCGTGGGGCTTAACCGCCCCTCAGAGGTTCGAATCCTCTCGCCTCCGCCCCTTTTTGTAAATGGGTTAATATTGAAAAAAAGAGAAATTTTATAATCAAAAATTAGAAAAAATACCAAAATGTTTAAATTTTCAATTGGTGAATATTAAAAAGTAAAGTTTATTAATTTATTATGAGAAATAAAGATTTATCACAAAAAAATATTAGCCTTTTTGATTGGAATATTGAAAATAAGAAAAAGATTTTTGATAGAAGAAACAAAAATATTTTTGGTAAAATTTTGGATAGATATTTTATCAGAGATATGAACGAGTGGAAAAATGTTAATGCTGACTTAATAATCACAGATCCGCCATTTGGAATAGAATTTAGCGGGAAAAATGGAAACTATCATAGAAATGTAAAAAATGTAGTTGATGGATATGTGGAATGGAAGGTTGCTGAATACGAAGAAAAAATTCAACAACTCTTAGAATGTATCAAAAATAATTTAAAAAGCGATGGGCAGGCATTAATTTTTTCTGGCTGGAATAATAGTAATATTATTCACGATAAAATTATAAATTTTAAGGGCCTTACATTGCGTGGAAAAATGTATTGGACATATAACTTTGCCCCTGTTTGTAGAGTAAAACCCTCTCATAATGTTTATGAAATCTATTGGGTGACAAAGGGAGAAAAATGGACGTACCACAATAGATGTTCAACCCACCACTGTCAAAATGGCGAACCCAATCTTTCAACTTTAAATTTTAAAAGAGATTATAAAGTTAACATGCCTAAATATCCTACAAGACTTCCCTTTAAATTATTGCAATGTTTATTGGAACATTTTTCTAATAAGGGTGATTTAATTTTTGACCCCTTATGTGGAAGCGGAATGATCGGTGTTGTTTCTTATATGTTAGAAAGAGATTTTATAATGGGCGATTTAAATAAAAATGGAAAAATCGTATTTCAACATTTACTAGATTACTATTTAAATAAAAATGGCCTTGCCCAAGATATTAAAATTAGTATGTGGTGGAAAAATAAAAAATAAACTATGAAAAAAGATGGATTTTTAAAATTAGCAAAAGAAATTTCGGAAGGATTTAAAAATATACCGTTAGTTTGGGATGGCAGAAAATCTATTTTAGAAATGAAGGATTCGGGCTTTCCACACTGGAAACAAATGGAATGGATAGGATGGTATTTTCAATTTTTGTGCGAAAGGTTTTTAAGGGATATTGTTGAAATACCCGGACCAAAATTTGGTAAGGTAAGATTTGATGGTTTTTTAAAAATTCCTTGGGATTTTAAAGCTCATGCTATCAACACAAGTTCTCATCAAATCATAGTGAATGATAGTGAAGCTACAGCAACAGGAATAGAAAAGTTTGGAAGTGTCGGTTTAATACTAGCTATGGGAAAAGTAGAATATAACGATGAACAAAGAACATTTCAAAAGTGGCACGAAACACTTAAAGGCGGAAAATCGAAATATGAGTTAGAAAGAATTAAAAGAGGCGCTTGGTCGAGATTAAGAAAGACAGAGTTTAATTTAGAGCAAATTTCATTTATTAAAATTGACGATAATGTATTGGTAAAATGTGGTTCTTTTCAACGAGATTTTAGAAATTCTAATGGAAGACCAAGGCGCGAGAAAGTCTTATTAGATTTAGAAAAATTAGATGAAGAAATAATACATTTTTTAAATTTCAAAAGAAATTGATTAAGGAGATTATTATTTCCATAAAGAAAAAAATTACAGGAAGAATTTTAGATAGATAATAAAATTTCAAAAAAAAATGGCAAAATCAAAAAAAAGAAAGCTTTCATCGGAGAAAGAAAGAGAGCTTTCACTAAATGAGATGTTTGATCATCTTGTTTATGGATATCGTTATCTTGCCACTGCCGCTTATGCATGGAAATTTCTAAAAAATCAGGCTAAAGATGAAGAAAAAAATGAAATTGATCGACTAATTCCAGAAGCAACCACAATTATTCAGGATTCATTATTGCTTCATGCGCGAACATTGATAGAATATTATTTACCTCTTAATTCTAAAAAGAGAGAAACTGATTTGCATATTAGTGATTTTTTGCCAAATTTCTCAATGGATAATGATAGAAGTAAAGAATTAGAAGAAATTAAAAAACAGATTGAAGTTCACATACTTCATTTAACAAAATGGCGTGATTCTCAATATAGGAAAGGCGGAGATGATAGAGTTCAACGCCCTGATTGGAACGATGTAAACAACAAAATATTTGGTTTGTTAACAGAACCTTTAGAAGGGGCAGTCAAGAATTTACCTGATTCATGGGAGAATCATTCATGGAAGGAAGATTTTAAAAAATTGAAGGAAGATTTTAAAAAATTAGCTGAGGCGACGAAAGGAAGATTTGAAAAAGGATCTTTGTATAACTGGCCAGATTTTGGGGGAAAAGAAGATATTTCAATTACCTAAAAAGATTTAGGAGTTAAAAATTGAGGGACTTTTAAAAAAAAGTTAAAATTTTATGAAGAGATTTTAAAAAAATGGTGGGATGCCGGAGTGGTTGAACGGGGCGGTCTTGAAAACCGCTGTCCGCCAAAAGCGGACCGGGGGTTCAAATCCCTCTCCCACCGCCAAGGTCTAAATTTTTAAAAAATTTAAAAAACATATGGAAACGCAAAAAGATAAAAACAATAAAATTTTATCGCTGCTTGTTTTAGCAATTTTTGTTTCTTTTTGTTTTGGAATAATTGGAGGAGTTTTTGGTGTCAAATTTTTTGCTCCAAAATTAACTATTGAATCTCCAAAAAATAATGTTTCGGGTGGCGCTTCCCAAGTAACCACTTCTCAAGAAAAAGCAGTCATTGAAGCAGTAAAAAAAGTTTCTCCCGCTGTTGTTAGCGTCATTTTAACAAAAGATGTGCCGGTTTTTGAAGAATACTGGTCATCGCCTTTTCAATTTTTTCCAGAATATAGACAAAAAGGAACAGAAGAGCAGAAGGTTGGTGGCGGAAGCGGTTTTATAATTTCTTCTGATGGACTTATTTTGACCAACAAACATGTGGTTGAAGAAGAAGATGTTGAATATACAGTAGTTTTAAGCAATGGTAAGAAATATTCAGCAAAAATTTTAGCAAGAGATCCTTTAAATGATATTGCAATTTTAAAAATTAATGAAAAAAATCTTCCAACAGTCACTCTTGGCGATTCTGATAAAATTCAAGTTGGGCAAAGCGTAATTGCAATTGGGTATGCACTTGGGGAATTCCAAAATACAGTTTCAGTCGGTGTTATTTCGGGAGTTGGAAGGAATATAGTTGCTGGAAGTTCTGCCACAGGACAAACAGAAGAATTAAGTGAGCTTATTCAAACAGATGCAGCAATTAATGAAGGAAATTCAGGGGGTCCTCTTTTAAATTTATCTGGTGAAGTTATTGGGATAAATACAGCAATGGCTTCTGGCGCTGAAAATATTGGTTTTGCCATTCCTATAAATACTGTAAAGAAAGCAATAGAGGAAGTAAAATCCAAGGGCAAAATTACATATCCTTTTTTGGGAATAAATTATGTTTTGATAAATAGCAATATTAAAGAAAAATATAATTTATCTGTAGATTATGGAGCTTTAATTGTAAGAGATGAAAATGGGATTTCTGTTGTTCCCGGAAGTGCTGCTGATAAAGCAGGTCTTAAAGAAAATGATATTATTCTTGAAGTTGACGGCAAAAAAGTTAACGAGAAAAATCCCTTAAATAAAATTATTGCCTCTCACAAACCAGGAGATCAAATATCTCTTAAAGTTTTAAGAAGAGGCAAAGAGATGATAATAAAAGCAGTGCTTGGAGAAAGATAATTTAAATTTAAAATTTTAAAAAATATGGATGGCCAAGATTTTACAATAAAAGCCCAAGAAGCAATTCAAAGATCACAAGAAATTGCTAGTGGCAAAAATCATCAACAAATAGATGCAATTCATCTTTTGGCTGCCCTTTTAGAGGATAAAGAGGGTTTTGTTTCTTTAATTTTAAGAAGATTGGGAAAGGATATTGAGTTAATCAAAAGAAGAACAGAGGATGTTTTGTTTTCCTTACCACGGGTTTTTGGCCAAACTTCTTTTGGTCAGGCATATTTAACTCAAGATTTCGCCAGGGTTTTAGATACAGCAAAAAAAGAAGCCAAAGAAATGGGAGACGAATATATTTCAGTTGAGCATTTGTTTTTGGGAATTTTAGGTTGTCCAAATAGAGCGAAAGATGTTTTATATGATTTAACTTACGAGGAAGTTAAAAAAATAATAGAAGAAATAAGGGGCGGTCAGAAAGTTACAGATCAGACACCAGAAGAAAAGTATCAAGTTATAGAAAAATATTCAACCAATCTTACAAGATTAGCAAAAGAGAAGAAATTAGACCCAATAATAGGGAGGGATGAAGAAATAAGAAGGGTAATTCAGATTATTTCTCGGAGAACAAAAAATAATCCTGTTTTAATAGGAGAAGCAGGTGTTGGGAAGACTGCAATAGTTGAAGGTCTTGCTCAAAGAATTGCTGCTGGTGATGTTCCGGAAAGTTTAAAAGACAAAGAAATCATTTCTTTAGATCTTGGTGCTATGATAGCTGGAACAAAGTACAGAGGAGAATTCGAAGATAGATTAAAGGCTTTTTTAAGAGAAATTAAAAAACACAAAGGAAAATATATTCTTTTTATAGATGAACTTCACACCCTCGTTGGAGCAGGAGCAGCAGAAGGAGCAATTGATGCTTCAAATTTGTTAAAGCCAGCTCTTGCCAGAGGAGAGTTAAGGGCGATCGGTGCTACTACTTTAAAAGAATATCAGCAGTATATTGAAAAAGATCCGGCCCTTGAAAGGAGATTTCAGCCAGTCTATGTTAAAGAACCATCAGAGGAAGATGCGATTGCTATTTTAAGGGGCATCAAAGAAAAATATGAACTTCATCACGGAGTTAAAATAAAAGATTCAGCAATTGTAGCAGCCGTTAAACTTTCAAAAAGATATATCCCAGATAGATTTTTGCCAGACAAAGCAGTTGATCTTATTGATGAGGCTTGTTCTGCTTTAAGATTAGAGATTGAATCAGAGCCAGCTGATTTAGATTTAATCAAAAGAGAGATAATGAAATTAAAGGTTGAAAAAGAGTCTTTAAAAAAAGAAAAAGACGAAAAGTCAAAGAAAAAATTAAAAGAAATAGAAAAAAAACTTGCTCAACTTCAAGAAGAAAGAGATAATCTTGAAATTCAATGGAAAAGAGAAAAAGAATTGATTAATGAAATTCAAACAGTAAAGAAAGAATTAGAAAAGTTAAGAGAAGATATGGAAACGGCAGAGAGAGTTGGCGATTTGCAAAAAATTGCAGAAATAAAATATGGATTAATTCCAAGGGCTGAAAGAAAATTTAAAAAATTAGAAAGAGATCTAAAGAAGTTTCAAGAAGAAAAAAGAATTTTAAAACAAGAAATTACAGATGAAGATATCGCTAAAATTGTTTCTCGTTGGACAGGAATTCCGGTTGAAAGAATGCTAGAAGAGGAGAGTAAAAAATTGTTAAGAATGGAAAAAGAACTGCACAAAAGAATTATAGACCAGGAAGAAGCAGTGAAGGCGGTTTCAAATGCTATAAGAAGGGCAAGGTCAGGGATTTCAGAGGAAAATAGACCTCTTGGAGTATTTTTGTTTTTAGGACCAACGGGCGTTGGGAAAACAGAACTCGCAAAGGCACTGGCCGAGTTTTTATTTAATGATGAAAATGCTTTAATTAGGGTGGATATGTCAGAATATATGGAAAAGCATGCAGTAGCAAAATTAATTGGTTCTCCTCCTGGCTATGTTGGTTATGAAGAAGGAGGTCAGTTAACAGAAAAAGTAAGAAGGCGTCCTTATAGTGTAATATTATTTGATGAAATAGAAAAGGCTCATCCTGAAGTTTTTAATATTTTACTTCAAGTTTTTGATGAGGGAAGGTTAACTGATGCTAAAGGAAGAGTGGTGAATTTTAAAAATACTATTTTAATAATGACTTCAAATATTGGTTCTGAAGAAATTGCCCAATCAAAAGATATTGGTTTTGAAAACCACACAAAAAAACCAAAAGAAAAGAAGACAAAGGATGTAGAAAAAATTAGAGAAAAAATAGAAGAAAAACTAAGGGAATATTTTAAACCGGAATTTTTAAACAGAATTGATGAGGTGATTATTTTTAATTACTTATCACAAAAAGATTTAGAAAAAATAGTTGATTTGCAAATAAAGAATATCGCAAAAAGATTAGAAGAGAAAGATATAAAAATTATAGTTACAAAGGGAGCAAAAAAAATTATTATTGAAAAAGGTTATGATGAAAAGTTTGGAGCAAGGC